>Ga0209536_100000360_pt1 | contig 72450 bp, 102 predicted proteins | sample DeeMarSeWOR28_12_FD_187461 | JGI IMG/M metagenome (GOLD analysis project Ga0209536, IMG submission 187461) | Marine sediment microbial communities from White Oak River estuary, North Carolina - WOR-2-8_12 (SPAdes) (version 2) | ecosystem: Environmental > Aquatic > Marine > Intertidal zone >...
AATATTGCCCTGTAAGATTAGACCTCCCTTAGTTGGGAGGTCTATTTTTTTTGTCTATTTTCAAAGCTAAGTTTGTCAACCTAAGTTTCGCCCTGCCTTTTGTGCATCGCCCTGCAAACCCTGTGGGGAAAGCTACAAAAGCTGGCGCATACTTTGTCAAAAATTTTACAGATTGCCGTAAACTCTGCCGATTACGAAATCAAACTCGAACACATCAATGACCATGCTAACCATGTCCGCTGTAAGTACCTGATCTACAGCGTCCGGTTTGTAGTTCTCGTATACTTCGATTTGCCAATCTGCCCTACCATTACCAGCAACCAATAATAGACCTTGTGAATATTCTTCATCTTTATTAGCTTCATCAACATATCCCTGAAACTGCATCATAGCTTCTTTGATATTGTTAGCTACAATAACTGCCTTTATCTCCTCGAACTCCTCAAACAAATAAATCTTTATAGTTTCCATTAATTTACTCCTGTATTTAAGATTTGAAATAGTTTGCTATTGGTACGATAGATTGTACCACCTTTGAGATTAGATACCCACATGGCTATTATAGCCTCATAGATATCCACTGGCGTACTTTCTTCTGGTAAGTTGATAGTCTTTGAGATAGCATTATCAACCGACGATTGCCAGTTTGCTTGCATTTTTATATGCCATTCCGGATGTATCTCTTGAGAAGTCCTAAAGCTGGGCTTTACCTTGTCGTAAATTTTTCCAGCACCTTCTAAAGTACCTTGTCTTTCGATACGTCTAGTTAATATCTCTATCTCGTCCTCGGAATAACCATACTCCATAAGTCTACGGAATAGTATTGGATTGACTTCTGTGACCACTTCCTTAGCTTCATTACCCACACCATCTGTAATGTTCCTCGTATAAGCTAGGGCAAAGAAAGGTTCTATACTGGAATTTACACCAGCAAGTAACGAAATTGAACCTGTTGGTGCAATGCTTGTCACAGCAACATTTCGTAAACCTAAGTGCCTTACATCAACTTCTTCGATCTGTTTCGCGGCATATTCTGGATTATTCAAGATACGCATGACAGTACGTAAATCAACCTTTTCGCTATCATACATATCAAATACACCACGTTCATCAGCCAATGCCATAGATTGTAGATAAGCAAAGTAGGTAATGAACCAACTCAGCCTCTTAGCCAAGTCCAAAGCTTCATCAGAATCATATGGTATATCTAACTCAGCCAACAAGTCAGCCCACCCCATAACTCCCAAACCAATACGCCTTAGACCTTTAGACCACTCATTTATATCTTGTATTGGTGTTTCGCTAATTTCCTGTACGCTATCTAAGAACGTTACAGCATTACGTACAATAAACTCTAAAAATTCCCAATTCACATCGTTAGTAGCTGCATTGTACATCTTGTGTAAATTGATTGAACCTAAACAGCATGGCTCATATCTCAGCAAAGGTACTTCACCGCAGTTTGCCGATACAATACCAGTAAAGAAGTCTTTGGTTGAGTCGGGGTCTGCTATTACATAGGCGTGGGTTTCATCCACCACACCATTGTAAACGTCGGATTTGCCCGCTGGTTTTACAGATACTACTTTGTGGTTCTTACTAAACCCGGCTCTGTGGCGTTCTGCATAGTGAATGCTATTATGCATCGCCGGGGTTAGGGCTTGCAAATTATCCCAATGGTTGTCATTTTCAATCATATTTAGGTGGTGGATAATATGCCCTTCCGGAATCCCACCAAAGAAATACTCATAAACCATTCTAGCTGTATACTGATGTTGTACTTTGCCCTCAGCATACCCATGCACTCTAACGTGACCATCCTTGTGTACTTCTCCCCTATAAGCACGGATAGATTGCCCAACCTTAAGGTCTTTAGCCTCTACCTTTTTACCTCGAATGGTAAATAAATTATGGTCAGGCGTACATCTAAGTTTTAGACCACTATCAAACTCTACTTCTAAAACGTCTACATTTTCTCTGGTCTTACGAATATCGTGCATGATTGCTACTTCTGGTAGTTTGGTTTCTTTATTCCATGTGTAAACTAGGACATCAAAACCTTCTTCTTCAAGTTCCTTGATAGGTTTAGCACCTTCTAAGACGGTCATGATAAGTGTATCACCAGTAACGCATGGATTAGTTACTTCCAAATTACCAAGATATTTCACCATATTATCTTCATTTGCTCTATCCAAAAATAATACACCGGGATCACCACTAGCCCAAGATTGCTCAGCTATAGAAAACAATAATTCCCTAGCGTTGACTGTTTTGGTTACGCTACCGTCTACTCTAGAAATCAAATTCCAATCTTCATCGTTTACTACGGCGTTCATAAAATCATCCGTAAGTGCGACCGAAATGTTGAAATGAGTAAGCTGGTCATCTACCAATGTCTTTTCTAAGATGTCAAAATAAGCCTTGCCGTCTGTGGCTTTTCTAGCCCTACGTAAATGGTCTTTGTACGTGTCCAAAAGTCTAGCGTTTCTTTGATTTGGTTCTGACTTGAAATGAATAAACTTTTCAATGTCTGGATGGTCAATGTTCAATACACCCATTTGAGCACCACGCCTAGACGCTTGCTGGATTACTTCACCAGTGTTATCAAACAAACTCATAAAGCTAAGTGGGCCGCTTGCCTCTCCACCTGTAGTTTTGATACGTGCGCCTTCTTCCCTTAGATTAGAAAAGTTGTATCCCAAACCACCACCCCAAGCAAAAATCTCAGCTGCGTTACCCAAAGTTTGATATATTGATTTACGACTATCATCAATAGGTAACACAAAACAATTATTAAGATTTTTAATATCCGTACCTGCGTTCGCTAATATCCTACCGCCGGGGATAAAAACTAACTCGTTTATCATGTTGTAAAAGGTATCGATCTTACGTTCCTCATCTTCCTGCACTTCTTTTACATTCTTACCTTTGTCTACTATATCTTTATCATGATAAGCGTAAGCAACGTTAATAGCAACCCTAAGACACGTTTGTTTCCAAGTTTCAACGTTCCCTTGCTCGTCTTTAAGGGCATACTTTCTTTCATGTATTAGTTTACCAATAGGATTTAGCTCTGCCATTATTCTTCTACATCCTTAGCTTCACCCGCTATTACTACATCTTCTGGTTCATAAACATTAGCAATCAATGTTTCACTACCATCTTCACCTTCCTCAACAAACAGATTAACACCCTTTCCATAAAATTGCTCAAAGTGTTCTGCTGGTAGAGTAAGATGATACTCTGTAATGCCTTGTTCAGTTACGATAGGTTCACCTACTAACAGCAAGATAGCTGCGATAGTATATATTTGCTGTGCCTCTCTATTCGTCTGTGGATACGCTGTCAATCTCGTCATCTTCTACCTCCGATTCATCAACTTCATTCATTGTAATAATAATAAAGTCAGGATCACTTTCTTTATCAATATTCAATCCATAAGGAAGTTCCCCATGAATTTCAAAATAGTTTTTAGGGAAACGCAATTCACCTTCATTATAGATTGTAGCAAAAGCAAATAGACTTAGCGTTTCATTCAATTTTGTAGTAACCATCTTTAGCACTTCCACCATCTGACGGAAAAACTGTGACTGATCCTGAGTTACTTGGTTTCCAAACGTTTCTAAGTACTGAATGTACTCAACTAGTTCCTTGACGTTCATTTTCAATCCTCCTAATTGCATCATAAAAATATTCTGAGTTAAGTTCAATACCAATCCAGTATTTTCCTTGCGCCTCAGCTTCTATAGCAGTAGTACCAGCACCCATAAATGGGTCAAGAACTACACCGCCTTCGGGACACATAGCGTCTATAGGGGAGCTAATCAACTCTCTAGGATATGTAGCTGCATGGCTACCTTTATATCCGTGGGTATTAATCGACCACACACTACGTTTGTTTCTGCCATTCTCTAGCTGTCGTTCTAGAGATTCGTCATCATCCCACATTCTATTAGGAGATTCCTGACTTGAAATCCTATTTTTATTATGTTTGTAGGGTGTGTTTTCTTTGTATTCATCCTTTACATTGTACTCTTTATTAGCTCTGAGTTTCCTACGGTAGAGTTCGTCCGTTCCCTCTACGAAGGGTTCAAACTGTTGTTTGAAATAATACTTTCGAGTATCAAGTACAAAATGGTATATGTACTCAAAATCCAATGTAAACTTCTTTTTATTGCTTGTGGGCATAGCGTTGGGTTTATGCCAAATCACTGTATGCTTGAGTATCCAACCATGCTCGTCTACCATTTTGATAGCAAAGCGTTGGGGGATACCCACCAAAGCACCTTGAGGCATAACCGCAGGTAATTTCAAAGGCGTAAATCGAGAACCTTTGTTAGAATCTTGTTTCTTACTTGGGCCTCCTGTGCCTTTGCTACGGCTAAAGTAACAATCTCCTATGTTTACCACAAGATTACTTGTCTTAGTAAAGTGCGGTTTTACCTGTTCAAAAATTTCACAGAGCTTATCTAAATAGCTATTGTAATGTGGTTCGTGTCCAAGTTGCCTATCGTTATGGTAGTCACGAACTCCCCAATATGGAGGGGAGGTTATACAAAGGTCTATTTTAGGAAGCTCTTGTTCCTGTAATATTTCCCTTGCCTCGCCTAAGTACATTGTACCAAAGATATCCTCATACTTCATTTGTATTCAATTCCTTTCAGGAAATCAGCACAATCGGACAGAGTGTGTACAATTACATCAGCACATACCCTAGCCATATCAAAGTACTTTGACCGTTCATCATCCCTAGTAAAGTCCTCTGGAATAACCAGAACAATAGTCTTACCCAATGCTTTAGCGTAACCTATTTCGAGGTTCAAACCAAAACCACTAGGATTAGTCTTGTCCATATACCCTATCAAAATATCACACTGTTCGATGCTACGCAAATCCCAAAATGTATACTGGTCGGGTTTTCTCATATTATTAGACAACGGATCAATAAAATTAAAGAATGTTTTTCCTTCTAACTTATTTGTAAGAACTCCACGCCAATTACTGTGCATACCACCAGCTAAATAAACCCGCTTACTGACTTCAACTCCCCAAACTGTACCTGTCATTAGAATCCTCTCCTTAATGTGTTATCCAATCCATCCCAAGATTCGTTAATACCACCAGCTGTTCCTCGTTCCGAAATCTTTTTACCTTCACGTTCCAAATGATTGTAATTTACATATTTTAGTTCTGGTATTTCAACTGGCACTACTATAAGTTGTGCAATTTCTTGTGAGTATGCAATACCTAAAGTATGTCCAGATGTATTTACAATCTTTACCTTTATTTCACCTGTATAACCAGCGTCTACTACGCCACCGCCAATTAAATAATCACTACGACTTTTTGGCATAATCAAACCCATATAACCTTCTGGTATTAGTACGGCTACACCTGTACGTAAAATCTTTGTTTCACCTTCATGGATTATATAATCAAAGTATGATTTTAAATCTATGCCAGCGTCCGTAGGATTATTTCGTATCGGATACTGAGCGTCCGATTCTGTCACTGCTATTAATATATCTTTCATGCTGTAACTCCTAACAACACTTCGGGTATCTCTAATATACTTTGAACTGTTGTGAATTCTGGTTGAATAATCTCATTCCAAGGCTGTGCTTTCAAAATAACGTTTGTAACATTTCGTAATTCTAAAGCGTGCTTGGTCATATCCTCAATGAAAAACTCAATATTATGATCTACTACGTAAGGTACTTTACTTTCTGTGGCGAAAATCAAATTATCAGTATGGGGTATACGACTACTTTCCAACCACCACTTTGTAGCAAATCTAACATCTAATGCTCTGGATGTAATATAGAATAGCTCTTGACCACTATTAGCCAAATCCCAAAGCACATTCCTGACACTATCGGGCATTATCTTTTTTGTGTAAAAGATGGGAGTTTTCATTAGAAAACCCTGCAAAGTATCGTTTTGCTGAGGTAGCCAATTGTTCCAGAAATCAGCATAGTTTACATTCTCTACACCTTTATGGCTATCCTGCATCCATTCATAAACCACACCATGCCAATCGTAAAGTACACCATCTAGGTCAAACCCTACTTTACCATTCATCTGTTTCAAACTCCGATCTGGCATCATCATAGCCAGCGTTATATCCATCGTCCTCGCCTTCCTCATATCCTTCATCACGACCTACTTCAAAGCCTTCATTGTAACCTTCCTCATGCCCTTGCAAATAGGCTGAATAAATAAGGTCTTTGAGAGCATCATCTATATTATCAAATTCTCGATAAAATTGTGAATTTACTAAATCTCTACCACTTTTGAAATCTGGTACGCTTGCCATTTTTTAGCTCCTTATAGAAATATATTGGTTTTGCATTGTCTAATAATTCGTCAAAACCTTTCTTAGTACCTCCATCACGGAAGTAATCAACACTATCATACTTATCAGGACAATCTTCAAAAACCAAAATTCTAACCCTGTCCAGTCCAAGATTGATAGCTACCTTTTCGGCAGCTTCTAAGCCGGATTCGTCATGATCGGATACATATACAATATCCTTTTGTTTTGTGAAGTACTTATGCCAATTTTCCATCCAGCCAGCACCCGTATTGTGTGACATTGCGGGGTAGCCAACTTGACTCAATAAGATCGCATCGACTGTTCCTTCGGTTATTATCACGTAATCGGTAACGCCTAGTAAATCTGAATTAAATAAAAGCGGCCCGACTCCCCTATACCAAGGTCTAATCTTTTTAGGGTCATCCATCCGACATTGAAAGTTTCTAAACGTACCGTTGATAAAAATAGGAATTGTATACCAGCCATCATTGAAACCTAACCTAAACCTGTCTATGGTACTATCCTTTAATAAACGGTCATACCAATAATCCCGTTCAAACTGACCTTTCTCCCAAAACACATCTACCAATTCGGGATAAACTACAATATCCTGTTTACCCTTCTCTGTGTTTATTGTATAAACTACAGTTGTAGAATATTTGGGTTGAGACTCTAGGATATTCCTAGCTTCATTGAAGCTATATCCCTTTATCTGTGTTAGCCACGTAAGCGCATCGCCAACTATACTCTTGGAGTTCCAAAAGAATATATCCCGTTCCCTATCATAGATAAGGGAATTGTGTTCTTCTGTACGCAGATAGCGACTTGTTTCACTACCTGTGAAAGTAAACTCCTCAGAAATAAAGTTATATAATGCGCTCATTCATCAATTCCTAAAATCCTCTCTAACCTTGCTCTAAATTTCCTATATTGTCTTTCATTTTTATTTCTCATATTTCTCAACTTATCAATATCCTCTGGACAATCCGAAATAAGTTCCACATAAATTAGAACATACTCTAACATACCAATCATATAAGTCGCTTTCTCAAATGCCTCAAAAATTGTTTTATTGCTTGGCATAATTTTCTATCCTTTCCATTATATCATAAACTGTTTCATTTGTCAAGGCTCTATATGCTGGATGAGGCATTTCTAATACAGGTATTTTTGTTTCTATTTGCCTTATTGCCTTCCTAGCATTTACACCACAAGCTAAAATTATATCAGGTTTTATTTCCTTCATACGTTTCATAACGTGGGAAACATTAGGCTTAAAATTGCTATCAGCAGTATCACCAATATTGGGACTAGCATTGATGATAGTAGTAGAAACGTTTGCAGGGATAGCGTTCTTAAGCCTTCGACCAGTATGACAATTGATAAAACTTTCTCTTTCAAATGACGGCTCATATCCTTCCTCCACCCCATAAGCATTTTGTAATATAACCATTAGCTTTTTCATTGATAATTTTCCTTATAGTCCATAAGTTTCCTAGCATAGTCGGAATAAGATGTAATGTACAATCTACCATAATCCTTCAATGCTAACATTATATCCGCTACCTCTATATCTACGGGTGCTAGAAAGCGAATATCACCACTAACATATTTGGCTATTAAACCAGTTTTATTAATTATTCGACTGTTGTCTAGCTGTACCTGCTTGTCTCGTAATGCTGTAATTCTACTAGGTCTTGTACGAATTCCGTTCCCATGAGTAAACACAATATCATTTAGCTTCAAATCAAACGGTTTCGATATGATTATCAAAGTTGTTTTGTACTTTGACCTTGCTCTATCGTGACTCACGTATTTGCAATCCTTTCCCTAGCAATTTCTAGGATTTCTGCATCATTTTCAATTCCAATGAAATTTCTATTATTCATTACCGACCAAACTCCTGTAGTACCAGTTCCAAGAAACGGATCAAGGATAACATCATCCATATCTGTAGTCGGAGCAAGTAAGCGTTCCACAAGTCTGAGAGGTTTTTGCCATTGAATATTTTTGCCATCTTTACCTTTTACCCTTTCTTTATCCATTGTTGAAAAGTTACCCAAGTCATAGAAAACGTCACATGGGGTTTTCATGCCCGTACCTTTCTTATCGAAAGCTGTACCTGCCGTTGCTTTGGGTATTTGTATACGCTCAGGATACCATTTGTATTCATCATCCTTAGCATAGAATAAAATATCGTCATGTTTTCGTGGAAATGCTCTCTTTGGTACTCCACCCCATTCCTGAATGTAAATCAAGTGGTTAATGAAGTTTTCTTCTCCAAAGATTTTATCGCAAAACAACTTCATGACGTATACTGAATGATAATCAGTTTGTACAAAAAATACGCCGTTGGGTTTCAGTATCTTGTATGCCGCGGCAATCCAATTGAAGTCTAATTCCTCATAGATACAGTCAGCATAAATAGCATCAACATATACAGCGTCCATCCATAGCTTGTTCATAACTACTCTATTATCGCCTGAAAATAGCCTAACGCTCATTTTATTATATCCACAACCTTTACCAGTTCGTCAGCAAGCCAACGACCTTCTATCTTGTAGTAGCAACCACTCCAAAAACTAAACTTACTCTCTAAGCTCATTTGAATACCAGCGTCATGACATGCTTTTATAGAAACTAACCAAGGTACTCTAACAAGTAAAAAAGCTAATATTAAAAACGCACCAATCATAAAAAGGGTTGGTGCTATCCACCCATGACGTTCCAAAAATGAATACTCGTCGCTATGCCAAAGTTCATTTTCTTTAGTACCTTTACCACAGTATTTGCATTTACCAAATGTACGTACTTCAGCATGTCCGTGATATTTTTTAGCGTCCTCTACTACATACTTTTCTTGTATTACGTAATGTCCGTTCCACCAACACTTAAACCTTATTAGCCAGTCCATTCTTCCTCCAAATTTTCCATATGATCTATTTGCATATCACCAGCAAAACTAGCTTGACAATTATCACATGTAATTACTAATGATATCCATTCACCTGAAATATCTATATAAGCTAATTCCAAATCACCAGCTTCGCATACAGGACAGTTATTCATTTTAACTCCTCGAAATCAACTGTAATGGTTGCTTTTACAACACAAGCATTTTCTGGCATATAGTCGGGATACAGTTTAGTAATAGCTATCTCTGCACTTTTTTTATCCATATAAGGTGTGCCTCTAAAACGATGAACTTCCCAATTTTTTTGACTTGAGTTGAAAAATAAAATCCAACCATTTTTTGCCCTATATCCAACATACCACTTTATTTCGGTTTCCATAATCTGTCCTCCAATCGTAGTACCACCTGTAGCTTATTAGGGTGTCCACTTGATTTAGCTACCCTAAAATCGTAATCAGAGAAGAATATTTCTAAATAGTCTAAAAACCATTTGAAATCTTTATTTAATGTTACTTCATTATGTATACACTCAAACTCTAGTGAGCAACTATTATCATCTTTAAGAATGATGAAGTCTTTCCAATCTTCAAAGAAACCATCCTTAACTTTTTTATCAAACCATTCCCTAAACGTCTCCGTTTCTGGCATTTTCCTTTTCCTTTCGTTTCTTACGTAACAGTTCATCACGGCGTTTACGCTGTATTTCCTGAATTAGAAATACGCTATCACCATCACGCCCATGCTTACGCTTATTTTTTCTTTTTCTATCTCGCCTTTCGGCTTTATATATGTTAGGCATGTCTGCATTATACCATATTTTTAGTTATTTGTCAAGTCTTTTTTCTAGCAGCTTTTAAATTACCTAAGCGAAATGTAGCAGAACCTAGAATTCTACTTCCGGTTACTTCAAAGTGCATAGCTGCCACATCAACCAATTCCCCTACAGTATAAATACAGTCATGAGGTAAATCTAAGACACTAGCAATATCATTTACTGCTTGGTCATAAGTAAGTACCTCAAGACTGTCTTTATTTTCCATCCAATCCATCCTTCGTATAGGAAATTCAATTTCTATCATTATTACTCCTGCGGAAACAAATCGTTTACCGCTGTCATCACTTCGAGTAATCGTACAAAATCAGCCCAACTAAGCGTCATATCCTCAGAACCAACCACTAGATTGAAAGTCAATTCATGGCTATACCTCTCCACCAGCCCAAACTCGTCCATGTTGTCATTTTTCTCATAGGCTAATACTCGAACATGATCCTTTTGAATTAGTAATACACCTTTATGTGTCATTTTTTCCACTATCTTTACTCCTATCAATAGATTTCCAAGGTTTCTTACGTCTATTATACAGTAATTCTTGGGTATTGTCAACCAATGTTAGCTCCCCACCCGGAATTCGGACATATGTCTTTTGACATAGATCACACCAAAGAAAGGGTACTCCACCTTCGGGTTTGTAAGTCATACAACCTTTACATGTAGGACATTTTTTAGTAATCATGACAATCAGGATAGGTTTCATCGGGTGGAGTTTCCCCCACCCTTTGTATGAAACCATTTCTATATAAGAAATACTCTGCAATATTTATTGAGAACCAAGTTTTGCAAATTAAAAACCCCGCAATTAAACTTGCAATCGCTAAAATAATAACTTGAGTATTATCCATTTAGCTTTCTCCTACCAAAGTTAGCCGCAAATGCTAGGAATGTAAGTACAATTCCCAATACAGCAAACTGCATTAGCCCAAAGCCTTCGTCAAAGAAACCAGTTTTAGGTAACTCTTGTGGAGGCGTTGGAGTTGGCTTTTTCTTCTCTGGTGGGTTTGTAGGTGTCTCCGATGGCTCATTTGTCTGTGTTGGTGTCGTAGTAGGAGAGTCTGTCGGAGCTGGTGTCTCCGTAACCTCGGGCGTGTTTGTAGGTTTAGGAGTTGGTGTCCAAGTTTCCTCGGGATTTTCAGTAGGAGTGGGTGTCTCCGATGGTTCATTTGTTGGTGTTGGTGTTGGTGGAACTGGTGTTTCTGTAGGAGTTTCCGTTGGAACTTCTGTAGGAGTTTCCGTTGGAACTTCTGTAGCTGTTGGCGTAATCGGTGTAGCTGTTGGTGTGACACCTAGTGGCTTAAACTTAGCCTCCAAATGTGAAATCTGCTGACAGGTAGGGCTAGGGTATCCAGTCAAACTTACAGACGCTTTTGTTCTAGCCCCATTAAAGTTAGCAGTGTAGCAACCATCTGTACCACTTTCAGTAAAGCCAAAACAACCTTGTCCAGCTTTTACCCATATCTTTTGTATTGTGTAGCCATCTGGGGCTAATGCTGGATTGCCTACATGCTCACCACCGCAGTGACTAGCTTCAGCTTCACCAAATGCCACCCCAAGAAACGCTATTACTAGTAAACTTGCTATTAATAGTTTCTTCATTTTTATCCTCTTTTCTAAAGGGGGGAGAGAAAGCTAGTACTCGGTTTAACGTGTTAGGCTCTCCGACTTCTATAACCGCCTCTCCCCGTTTAAATTATCCTCCAACTTCCTCGTTTTTAAGCCCTCTAGCATAATCCTTCAAAGGCTGTAGACCTGCATTATACCCAACCAATGAGATTAGGGATGCAAGAAAGACTTGGAGAATTGAACGACCCCAACCTAGCCAATCGGCAGGTAGGGCAAAACCCTCGAATCCTAGTAATGCCAATAGAGGCACTACAAGAATATTCAGTACCGGAAGTGCTACTACATAAAACTTAGCAGGGAAATCAAATTCGGGATTCTTCAAAATCCAATTACGAAGAACCCACTTAGCACCCTCCAAAAGTAAAATAGAAACACCACCAGCAGTAACTAAAGTCAAACTATCCATTATTAAACCTCCGTCTTTTCAAATACGTTGTTAACAACTAATCTAGCAGACATCTTGAGAGTTTCCAGACTACCCTCGTTGTCAATGAGTATGTCGAAATCTTCATAATCATCTAATTCAACTTCGGATATATCCAGAGCTTCGGGTGTGCCAGCTAGAATTTCCCGGCTAGGTGCAACTATCCTTACGGTATAAATTCGCCTAGCTAGATTATTGTGTTCTTTTATAAAAGTAACTTCATTCTTAAAACGCCAATCATCGATAAAGGCATATTTTAATCTGCCCTGAAAATGATAATTAGTATCTTCAATACCCTTCCAAGCTTTAGCAATCCAAACGTCAGGATTGTATGCTCTACCTACCTGTCCCACACTTTGTAATAAACGTCTACCAGCTACGTCTTTTTGACCGTCCCAACCCATAGTTGAAGCTACGGATTTAACACCTAAAGCAATCGGCATAGTCATTATGATCATATCTGGATTATCTTCTTTTACCACTTCGCCTAGAAGCTGTGCAAACGTAGTCTTACCTACGCCAGCATGTCCAGAAATCATAACTATAGCTGGTCTTGTCTCACCCCATTCTTGTGTGAGTGTATCTAAAAACGTATTCTCCATGTAATGTTCCTTTCCTATTCAGTGTAGTATTCTTCTAAAATACCTTTTAGTACCTCTGGACTCATATAACCTAATTTCAATAAATCCAATAGAATATTAGCCAAAGTTGGAATAGAAATAACTATTCCGGTTGTAGACGCTATAAATGTGCGTTCACCTTTATTCTTCTGGATTGAAACAGAATTTAGACCGTGTAATTTAATTATCCTCATTTTAGCCTTCCTTTTCAATACTCTTATAGTGCCATTCTGGATATTCTTCGCCAACAACCGGAAATGGAAACGCTGACGTTGCTACGGGTTTGGGTATGTTATCCCATTCCCAATGTAACCAGTCCAATTGAGGTCTACCATCAAAACCATTTTTCCAGATAAAAATACCATAAGCCGTATCATCTGTTTTTCTATCACCTGTGAAGCTAATACGTCTAGTGGACACGAATACTTTATAAATCGGTGAATGCGTCCATAAAGTCTTATAACGCTTTAAACTTTCAAGCATAGCCAAACGTAATAAGAATACTAATTGCCCATTTGGAGCTAACAATTCTAAACTTTTATCAATAAACTCGTGTGCTACTTTGTAAGGCGGATTCCCCATGATAAGATCATAGCGATTTTCGGTTTCCCATTCTAAATAATCGGCAAAATGCCATTCATTATATAGATTGTGGAACTCTGTATGATCTACAAATTCATGTGGCGGTTGGATTTCGACACCTGTAATGTGTGCCACAGGGTTATAAATTCTAAGTGCTTTAGCCCAAATTCCAGAACCAGCACCGGGATCGAGAGCGTACCTTACATGTCCAACATCACAAGGTATATTATACATTGTAGTAGCTGCGACTTCGAGAGGCGTTTCATAGAAATCATGTTCCCGCCTCTCTCTGCCGTTTTCTTTTATTATTGTCATTAGTTTAGTAGCTCACCACCAATACCGATGATTGGTTCTTCATCCAGTTCACTGAAAAGGTCGTGATTCCGTGCTACTAAATACCCTTCCATGGATAGAAATACCTCAGCCAATGCAACATCAAGAGTCTTAGCACTAGCACTCATTGTTACTGTTTTGGATTCCCATTCACTTTCGTTATCTACTCTACGACTCTGTACAAGATTTTGACTGACTTTCCAAAATCCAGTAGATTCTAGTTTAGCGTTTAGTTCACTGGATTGTTTCACTTCGGTGAATTCTATCTCGTCCTTTGCCATTATTTTTCTCCTATATACTTGTTCTAATCCACTTACGGAAGGGCATAATCTTATCATGCAATGCCTCTAAGATTTCCACATCCGCTACGTTATGGTCAATAACTTTCTTTAAAGCTTTAGTATTTCCATACTTAGCCATTCTCCAATCACGTCTTTCGATTGGTGTTTTACCGCTAATACCAAAATAGTCACAAGCATTGTCTAAGCTATTACGTGACAAGTGGAACTTATTTCGGATTGTGTAGTAAAGGTCATGGTGGTAATATGTACCATATGCAGGAAAATCCAAACCATAGTGTACAGCCTTAGCACGAATGAATGGTAAATCAAAACCTGTACCATAATATGTAACCCAAATCTTGTGCTTACTTAGTTCTTCAATACAAGCTTCCACCAAATCCTTATCTACAGCTTCTTCCCTAAATAGTTCTTTCTTGGTAATAACCCCGTAAGTTGTTATTCCGTCTTTTGGTCTAATAGCCCAACTTAACATCGTAGCCCAATCTACTTTCAGACCATCAGCTTCAATGTCAAAATAACAAAAGTTGTGTTCTGGATATGTCCACCAAGGCGTTCTAGTGATCCGTTCCCATTCCCTATCATTCTCAAAATCGAATTTTACTTTCCCCTCAGCGAAACACTTAGGATGTTCTTCAAAAGTGTGACGGTGTATACATCTTACGTCTTTAGTACGTTGCTTTGTCATTTATTAATCTCCTAATCCGAGTCCTGCGAGAATTTTGCATGTACCGTAATACCTTATTTCTTTGTTTTTCATCTAAATTGTATTTATCACTCATATACTTTAGGTATCCTGCATCGGTAAAGTGTCCTTGCAGCTCGTATGATATTTTATTACACGTAGTAGAAAACCTTCTTATCAATAAATTTACGTCGGTCTGCTCTCTATGTGCCATTTCAACTAGGCTATCACCACTGGATAACACATTTAGTACTTCGATATCTAGTAGGTCTATTTCTTTTTGCTTATACAGTTCCTTCACAGCCTTTTCGACCATTAGAATATCATTAAACATGGGATTGTACAAATCAGTATCTATAAAAACCCTAACATGTGCATCTAAGCCTGACATACCGCCAACTTTATTCAGTATTCGTAAAGCGTCAGGACTTTCCCCATCGTCGGACTCAATTATAAATCCGTCACTAAACTGTTGTTTTATACGTTCTCTATCTAATACCAGTGATTCTACATACCAAGCCATAGTGTTTCTTAGAACCTCACATCCTCTACTTCTTCATCTTCCTCTCTAATGAGGTCTAAACCAGTATCTTTATCACACAGATGACTAAATGAACAGTTCTTGCAAGCATTCCATGTATAAAAACCATTTCTAGGAAAGCTACCCCGTTCAATAGCTTCAAGCATATCGGGTATCACTTCGTTGTACAATGTATCCGTATAGACTTGATTAGGTTCGTAAATGCTTAGCTTGCCTGTGGGCAATGTTGCTAAGACAGCCTTCGGGTAAACTCCGTATTCCGTAAAATAGGAGTTATAATACAAAATCATCTGAGTGTCAGCGGACAGGTTTTGTGGTGTCCATTTACCTGTTTTCCAGTCGATAATAGTATGCTCAGGGGTAATGCGGTCGTACTTCCCTGAGATATAAATACCTTTATCGTATTCAACCTTAAAGAATTTCTCCGTAATATCTTCAGCACTCGCTAGATGCTTAAAATTCTTAAAATAGCTCTGGATATCGGTAAGTACTTTGCCTTTCCATTGCTCTGTCAGCTTCCAGACTTCCGATTGGGCAATACCGTACTTAATTGCTTTATCATGGTCATTCCAGAACTTCTCTAATGCATTGTGGACTATGATACCTACCGTCATGTACACACTACTTTTAGCTTGCTTATTAAAGTTCAAGCGATAATAGTAACGCTTTCGACATGAGATAAAATCATCAATAGCCGACTTACTTAAGTAAAGTGGTCGTTTCATGATAGCGTCAACCTTTTATTAGCCTCGACTGTACGCCAAACATCTACCATTGATTGTGAAATAGCCAGCTTTGCTTTCTCTTGGTCTAACACAGCTTCCTTCTCTGCTAGTTCTTCACGCTTAGGTAGAATTTCATCATCAAAACCAGCGTACTTATATGCGCCCTCAATCCTATTTACGGGCATTCCCTCTTCCACGCCGCGCCTTACTGCCTGTACTTCCATATGTTTGATAGTGATTTTAAGTTTTGATACCTCTACTGCTAACCCTGCAATTTTATCAACTGCGTGCATCATTTCCTCAAAATCGGGTAATGCTATGTCAGTCATAGTATTCAATCTCCTCTCTAATAACCTCATATTTCTTACAAATTTTGTAAGATAGTCCTATTATATCATAATTTAGTAAGTTTGTCAAGCTCCAAATATTCATTTCGTACAATTCGTAGTTTCCCTGAGTCGTTTGATAAATACGCCACGGATTCAAATCTAAATCTATTAGCCACCCCTTGAAACCGTAATACTTAAACAAAATATCCTCTACAGCTTCTTCACTTATATCGCTGAAATATGCTATTTTAGCGTTAGATAAACCGTGTACGCACAGCTTTAGTACGTTAAGTACGGAAATATAGTCTATAATTATCTCCGGTATACTACTTTTTACGCTTATCCAATTTCTGATGTCTTTCCAGTGTTCGTTTTCCATATCGTTTTATCTAACTCATATTTTAAATCGTCAATGCGATTCATAATTTCTGCAAATGCATCTATGTCCAACATCACGAATACTTGTGTACCGCTACGTGAACCTGAGAATTTACAGATTAATGCTGGAATAGAGTAGGTAGCTTCTGCCTCAGTTCGTATTTTGTCAAACCAAGCCTTCTGCACAGTCATTTGTTTAGCACCACCATACCCCACTTTGGCATCTAAACGAAAACCTTTGGGAAATGCAGGAATGTTCTTACCAACAACATCACCCTGCAAAGTTGGTTCTTCAAGTATCGCACCCAAAGCTCCGCTACCTGCTACTCTTTTCCATTCACCGATAACTTTTTCGTTCAATAACTTTGCCGCGTCACGTTCCCACTGTGAACCTTTGCGTTTTGAATTTACCATTTAGAAATCTTCTGCCATTTCTATTAGGTTGGATTCTAAGACCATTTCTAAAGGTATTAAACCCGTTGCACCATTTCTATGCTTTCTAACTAGCATTTCAAGAGCAACTCGAACATTTGGCTTTGGTTTACCTTTCTGATACATATCCGGTCTGTATAACATACCAACCAAATCAGCATCCTCCTCAATATTTCCTGATTGTCTTAGGTCTGCCAAAGTAGGACGCTTATCGTCACGCAACTCTAAGTTTCTGTTTAGCTGAGATAGTATCACGCTTTGTATCTTCAACTTACGAGATAGTATCTTCATTTCAGCCATAACACGACCTAATTCCATTGTTTGATTTTCATTTCTTGCTACCATTAATTGCAGATAGTCTATATAGGCTACCTTGATACCATAAATTTTATTATACTTTTTAACAGTAGACTTTACATATGTAATGTCCATTCCCGGCGTAGTGTCAATATACAAAGGTAGCTTTTCAAATTCAGCTATTGCATCCTTGTATATTCCAAATTCTTCCGGTGTTATATTACCTAATCTTAGTCTTGTAAGGTTAATACCAGTATGTGTAGCTACCATTCTATCTAGCAAAGCTTGATTATCCATTTCCAGCTCTAGCATGATTGAAGGTATGCCGTCTAGAGCACCCCGCAAAGCGGAGTTTATCATCATTGCTGTTTTACCTACACTTGGTCTAGCTGCCCAAACCCAAATCATACCTTCTTGATAACCACCAGTTAGCAAATCCAAGCCATTGAAACCCGTTGTTGTCTCAATATAGTTAGGATTTTCCATCCTTTGTTCCATGATCTGTAAAGCGTTGGGTGCTAGGTCTGCCATACTAGCAGTACCCTTACCACCTGTTACATCATCAATTCTATCTAAGTCTAACTTAGCATTTAGTAGAACGTCATCGACAACCGTTGCATCTGTAAGTTGACCCGGTATTCTCGAAGCCACCGCTATCAACTCTCTTTTCTTATATGCTTTGTTTACAATATTACAGTATTCTTCCAGATTGTCCGTTACATAATTATCTTCAAGTATTGTTTGAAAGAATGAGATATCTACCTGATTTTCTAACTTAGCACTTTCATTTATCTTGACTTCAATCAATGCTCTATCAGGTACTAGCCCATCGTTTACAAGACTCATAATAAGGTCGAATAGTCTTGTGTGGCTAATTGACGAAAACATGTACGGCTTTATGTGCTGTACTTCAAAAGCCATTTCTGGATTATTTGTGATTATGTTTAGTACTGCGTTTTCAGCCTCATATGTTGATACATTACTTGACATGTGCCAACTCTCGCATAAAGTCAGATAAGTCTACCATATCCGGTTGATTTTCTGACGCTTGTTTGTGTATGTATCTACGCTCAGAAATTTTGTAGATAATGGGTATAATGTTACGAGTTGGCGTAAAACCGTTCCAATCACATAAATCACAAATAGAATTAAATACTACTTCTGCACCAAATTCTTTAACAACCTTATACATTCCTGTAAGGTTCGCCTTGTAAAATGGTTGACCAAACAAATCTCTATAAAAGTTATGCAGATGCTTGGCTGGATTCTTTGTACGTTGTAATCCAATCCAATAACTTTGTATAATTTGTTCCTGTGTCACACCTACCTCCTTACGGGAGAGGGGAGGCTTTCGCCTCCCCAACTCTACTAGTTAGCAAATAAATCTTCTGTAGCTTCTTCTGCTGTAGCCTCTACATCTTCACTAGCTTCGACCTTGGCGGTAGCACGCCTACCAGCAAAGATATCACGTAAAGATACGCCGGAAACAAGCTTTTCCATTTCCTCAAAACTAACTTCTGGCAAAATTTTAGTCACATCATACAACTGTTCAGGAGGAACTTCTACCTCGTCACGACCATCACCAACGAGGGCGATTGACTGTCTTTTATTGCCTGTACCTACAACTTGGAGTGTAATATCGAAATTCTGTACGCCGATTTCGTTACCATCCTCGTCTGTAGTTGTACGCTGTTTTTCTACAAATTGTTCAAACAGTGTTTTACCACCTTGAATAACTCGTACTTCATTAAGCGGTGCAACTTCAACATCTTTCAACTCACCCTTCTGACATACCGGGCAAATATTAGCGAATTCACCACCAATGGCTTTAACTTCCTTACCGCATTCAGGGCAAACCTTGACAGGTGTACGATCTAATACGTTCATAAAGTATCGTATATTCAAGCCACGGTAGCCCTTTACCTTTTTGTAGTTATCAGGATTCTCCATCCTAATACGCTTATTTTGGATAGCCTGTGGGTCATCTGCACCCAAGGCTTTGACATGTCCACTTCCAAACCAATAACATAATTGAGCTGGAACGTCCTCGTCTAAGATACGAATGGTGTGTTCTCCGGGTGTCCAAACAAAATACTTGACACGCTGAAAATCTCCACCACCAAATTCTACAACTTCTACACTAAATGGCATTTTATTTTACTCCTCTGTGCTTTGAATTTCCTCTAATCGGGATTGTATATTAGCATAAACTTGAGCTTCTTTTTCTACCAAGAGTTCGAGTCTCCCCTCGTCAGTTTCCGAACCATTGAGAATAAGAGCTTGTACACGATACTGATAATAAGCCTTGTCCATTTCTACGAGCTGTAATTCTCTTAAGAGTTTCATAGCATCTTCGTCCAAGACAATTTCATCAGGAACATCGTTGATAAAGCTTGTCACCCTCAGTGATTTATAGTCACCAAGGTAAAAGACTCGCTCCAAACCTAACGTTCGTTTCATATCTTAAGCCTCCTGTAATTCTTCTTCGTCTACCATCGGGGTTTCCTTCCCGATTGTACTATTATAACACAATTCTTTGATTTTGTCAAGTAATTCACGATTCTCTAATAAAGCATTTGCGGCGTTATTAGCACCGTTTCCTAACTTTTCTCCGTCAAAACTGTACCAATTGCCTGATTTATTGATTATGCCAAGAGCAGATGCAAAATCTAATGCATCACGTCCCTCATCAATACCCATACCAAACCGTAACGGTACAAAGCCTGTCATAAACGGTTTAGCAACCTTATTCTTTTTTATTGTAAACTTACTTAGAATACCAGTAGTTTCACTACCTTCCGTAATTGGACTACCTTTACCCAAGAAGATAATAACCGAACATTGATGATACAAAGCATGACCACCCGGCATTGTGTAGCCACCCATGTATGAACCAATCTTATCCCTAACCTGATTTACAAATAAGAAAGCCGTTCTTGATTTCTCTAACTTATAAGCATTTCTTGGCAGGAATTTAGCCATCATCCTAGCCAATAACGCTACGTTATCATCACCTAACTTATCATCCTTCAACTTCTGTGGTGCAAGAGCACCCACGCTATCTAAGACTATCAAACCAAAATCCGTAGATTCTAAACCAGCTTCGGCAATCTCTAAGGATTGTTCTGCTGTTTCTGGTCTGATAATCGTAAGATATTCCGGGTCAAAACCACCAACAACTGAGTTTACATAGCTATAATCCAAACCACTTTCCACATCAATGTACAATGCCCTTTCTTCAAGTTGCCGTATCATCTTAGCAATACTTAAAGAAATCGTAGTCTTACCCGAAGATTCAGCACCATAGATTGTTGTGAACTTACGTCTAGGTAAACCACCAATACCGATAGCCATGTCTAAACTTATAGAACCTGTAGGTAACGGTTCGGCTACCTCAAATCCTTCTTCCTGAGTTACAACATAACCAGCGTATTCACTTTGTATGAATTGATCAAAATCTAGTTTTTCTTTTCTTTTCAAATTACGCTCTCCATATATCCAACTCTTGAAATAGTCTACAACCAAAATCCTTTCTAGTTTCCAAGCCTATATCACTTAGATCATCATGACCAGCTGTAAAAGACGTAATGTTTGCCCCTCTTACACCTGAATTTTCATGAATAGCTTTACAATATCCCCACTCTGTACTAGCATATTCCCACTTGGCACACAGACCACAACTATCTACTTTGCGACTTCTAAGATTCGATGTCATATTTTGGCAACTCCTCAATATTCTCAGGAAATCCACCATGCTCAGTCAGATATTCATCAATATTATCATCATAATTTGACAAAGTAATTCCTAATTCTTTAGCAAAATAAATAGGGTGTAAGCTATGATCTTGCATAATTAGCTCACCATCTTTATACAAACCTTGCCATTCGTCTACAATAAACCAAGTAAATTCACTCATGATCCAAACTCCTTAAATACTTTAATTGATATTACGGGTATATTATATTTAGAACTCATTTCATACAAATTGGTATCTACGGCAACTTCAACTTTCAAACGTTCTTTGGTCACAGCTTCTTTCACCAACTTATTTAGATGATAAGAAGTGTCCATTATTTCTCCCCAAAGCTTCGTTTGACGTTCCTTTTCATGCTCACCCATAATCCTATTTACCCGTTCCTGTACACCTTCTTCCAGTTCTTCTTCCGGATACATATTTCCTACTACCATTAGTGCCTCCAAGTTTTAGATAACATACTATCAGCTTTCGCAGGAATATCCTTAAGAAATACCTGCTCAGCTTCCTCCATTGTTGCAACCACGAACGCCTCAGCTTCTTCCGCTATACTTTCGTGTACTTCCCACACACCTTCATCGTGTACGGTCAGCAATAGTTTAAATAAATCTCCGAAGGGGTTTCTATGATATATGTCTACCAAGGCTATCTTTAAAATGTCGGCAGACCCACCCTGAATAATAGTATTAATTCCCCTTCGGAGTACAGATGCTTTTATTTTTGCTTTTTCATCGCCATCCTCAAAGATTTCAGGTATGTCAAAATAACGCTTTCGACCAAAAGGCGTAATAGAGTAACCAAGTTCCCAAATCTTCTCACCTGCCAACTCAATGAATTTTGCGATATAGGGATATGCGGCAAAATAAGCTTCCAAGTGTGCCTCTCCCTCGTATTGTGGTATACCAAAATTATACTCCAAACCATAGGCTGTAGAACCATAGACGATAGCAAAATTGATTGATTTTCCTCTACTTCTCTGTTCCTTTGTAACAATGTCATATTCAACCCCATAAATATTTGATGCTGTCAACACATGAATATCCAACTCATTGTTATAAGCGTCAATAAATGCACGTTCATTTGCAACAGCACCCAATAAACGCAATTCTGCTTGGTTAAAGTCTACGGTTAATAAAAGATGATCCTTGCTTGCCTCGAAACATTCTCTATAACGAGCCTCTGGATCATCTTCATTCTCTCCAGGTATCTGCTGTAAGTTGGGTTTTTCGCAACTCCAACGTCCGGATACTGTACCAAGTTGATTAAATTGTGCATGTAACCTACCCGTTTTTGGGTTTATTTTATCAAGAAAATCCTCACCGTAGGAATTGATACGCTTTGAATACGGTTTGAATTCCAAATAGTCACGAATAACTTCATGATGCTTAAATCGAGCCAATTCTTTTTTATTGGCACTAGGCACATAAACTTTACTATATGTCAATATCTCTTTGAACTGTGCAGGACTGTTTAAATTCAGCCACTCACGCACAATACCTGCTACAGTTTTTCTATCGGTAATCCCTTCCATTGGATCACGATCACGCTTTAGTTTTACCTGCAACTTTAGCTTGTCAACAACTGTCAAAGCGTCAGCGTCACCAACCAATAGTTTATCCAAAGCCGGGTTAATCAAAGTATCCTTTAGCTTTTCTTCCCACACCTTTTGACGTTCAATAGCAGACGCAGTAATTTCCTTCCAAAGTTTTTGATTTACAGATACACCTTCAAGCTCCATCCAAGCAACTTGAGGCAATAACTCCATTTCTAAATCTGCTGTTTTGGTTAGGTTCTTTTCTTCTAGTTCAACACAAATACTTTCGTATAAGTCTACTAAGTTTAAAACGTCTTTTGCGGCATACAAGTACATTTCCTGAGTTACGATTGTAGCACCAATGAAATCTTCTCGTACATCCTTTTCCATTACAATATCAAGATGCTTAAATAGCAATGATTGTAATGATACAAACGGTCTACCAAGTCCGGTATTTGCCACCCCATCACCAATCATGGTATCGAAAACGTTCTCAATCCCTACACCTGTATTGGCTTTAATAACTTTTATATCAAATTTGATGTTATGTCCGACACATAGAGCGTCACTGTCTAGAAGTGCCTGTGCCACAAAAGTCATGTGGTTTTTCAGTCCTACAATATCAAAAACAAAAACAGTTTCGCCTATAGATACTTGCATAAGTAGCCATCTGTCGTTAAACGGATCAAGCCCTGACGACTCAACATCTAATCCAACAATGTCGACAAAGGGCAAGGCTTGTACAAATTCTTCTATTCCAGCTGTATCCTCAACTAATCTTAGTTTCAATGTCCTAAAACCTCTACTATTCCTGCTCTCGGTATCCATACGATCTCTACTTGATCTTTGAATTCACGAGACTTAACCCGGCTATACAATTTTCTAGCTCGTTTGTTGAGCTTTTTTAGTATCGGGTTGTTAACCTTCCATCCATTTACCGTCTGTTTCACGGTTAGTTTACTATCACAGTAGATAGTCCACTTTGTATTTCTGTGGTGTTTCATGTAAAAATTGACATACTCTAGGAGTTTAATCATAGATTCATACTCTGCTTGGTTGCTAGTCTTTGAGTCTAAGTTAAAAGTTTCTGACCTAATCAATTCATCCTTTCCAAATACTGCAAAACTTCCATAAGCATCAGAGTGTGTCTTATTATTACAGCCACCATCTACGTAAGCTGTGATGTTTCTCAAATTTTCTGCCTCCTCGGACTGAGGAGCACTTCTAAAACTAATATCCATGGCTTAATTATACCATGGATTTAGTGTTTTGTCAAGTACTAATTTTAGGCATACCCAGCTGGACTTGAACCAGCACCGAGGGGTTTGGAGTCCCTAATGCTACCATTACACCACGGATATGTATAGGAGCGTGTGACAGGAGTCGCACCTGCACCGTATGGTTGGAAGCCACCCATGCTACTGTTAACACCACACACGCACTTAGGCGGAGAATACAGGGATCGAACCTGTACATCGGAGTTACCGACATCACCGTTTTCAAGACGGATAAGCACGCCAGCCTTGCGACTCTCCGTAGGCGGAAGGTAGAGGGATCGAACCTCTGCATCCGGTTGGATGGTTATGGTTTAGCAAACCAGCGCATTACCACTCTGCCAACCTTCCAATAGGTCGCTATGGCAGGATTCGAACCTGCATGGACACATGCCCACCATGGTTTGAGCATGGCGTGTATACCAATTCCACCACACAGCGATAGGTGCTGAACCCTAGACTCGAACTAGGAATCTTCCGCGTATCAGACGGATGCGTTAACCAGTTACGCTAGTCCAGCATTAGGTGACTCTACAGGGGATTGAACCCTGATTCTCAGCTTGAGGGGCTGATGTCCTATCCATTAGACGATAGAGCCATATAGGTGCTCTAGAGAGGAGTCGAACCTCTACGCCCGAAGGCACTTGGGTTTAAGTCAAGCGTGTCTGCCAATTCCACCACAAGAGCATTTTAGACCACCCGTAGGCAGGATTCTGTTCTATGCTATCATTTATCTTTGCACCAACCCGACTATTATAGCGTAGCTCACCCGCTAAGTCTGTTTGGCTTGCTACCTAGGTAGTGCAAACGGCTTATGCCTCCTACCGTGAGCTAAGTAGTCCTGACCTTCCTCTGTTTCCAGCGATAGCTCGATGGTCTTAGGAGTCCTAGGTGGGAGTCGAACCCACTCTACAGCGTTTTGCAGACGCTTTCCTAGCCATTCGGAATCTAGGACATTTAGGCTGAGGGTACTGGATTTGCACCAATGATACTTGGTTCAGAGCCAAGGGGTTTACTGTTAGCCTAACCCTCAGTATAGGCGGTTACTACGAGATTCGAACTCGCATATTCTTCCTTGACAGGGAAGCCCATTAACCAATTATGGTAAGCAACCATTATGGAGCTGAATACTGGATTCGAACCAGTACTTCTTGGTTACAAAGCAAGCGTGCTTGACCATTAACACTAATCCAGCTTGTAGGTGACATCTGACGGATTCGAACCGACACTTCCCTGATTGAAAGTCAGGTGTCCTTCCAGTAGACGAAGATGCCATACCGCAGGGCTTTCGCCCTGCACCCTGCCACGAATGGTCAGGGGTGATAGGTGCAGGATACAGGACTCGAACCTGTGTTCTCTTTTTTGTAAGAAAAGCGATTTCACCAGCTAATCTAATCCTGCAAATTGGTCTTGTTTTTGTAGCTTCTGGTACAAGACCGTAAACCTAGCTACCGCAGGTGGACAAGACGAGATTCGAACTCGTATTACTTCTGTGCAAGAGAAGTGTGTTCCCAATTGTCACTACTCGCCCAAGGTACTCCGTGGAGGATTTGAACCTCCATCTCGTAGGTTAAGAGCCTAGTGGGTTAGCCGTTAACCCCAACGGAGTATGTACATCCAGTCTACGTTAATCGGAACCTCGTCCGATGCTTATATGCGTGTCCAGCGTAGACCAGTGAGAGCCGCTAAGCTCCCTATAGGTGCGCCCGGAGAGAGTCGAACTCCCACAGCTTATAGCGGGTGGTTTACAGCCACTTGGACTCGCCATTGTCCAGCAGACGCATTAGGTAGCGGAGGACGGAGTTGAACCGACTTGGGACAGTTTATGAGACTGCCGAGTTTACCGAAACTCTACTCCGCAATATAGGTACTGGCACTTGGATTCGAACCAAGACCTTACAGTTTAAAAGACTGATGTGCTAGACCGTTAAACACCATACCAGTATATTTAGGTGTAGACCCCCGGAGTCGAACCGGGCTTGTCCGGGCTTCAACCGGATGCATAACCACTCTGCCAAGTCCACATTTAGGTACTCGCACTAGGATTCGAACCTAGACTCAACCGTATATAAGACGGACGTGTTCACCATTACACTATGCGAGTATGTAGGCTGAGGGTGAAGGGGTCGAACCTCCATTTCAGGCTTCAAAGACCTTAGTCTTTACCATTAGACGAACCCTCAATATTGACATTATAACACAAAAATTGATATTTGTCAAGTACCAATTTCTAGGAGCATCTAGCAGGGGTCGAACCTGCACTACTTGGTTCGTAGCCAAGTGGTCTATCCATTAGCCTATAGATGCATTAGGCGCAACCAAGAGGACTCGAACCTCTTCCATGGGCTTAGAACACCCTTATGCGATCCACTACACCATGGTTGCAATTTTATGTAAGATACGCCAAAATAGGTTATCTCGTTTCCAGATAGAAGTATGATCTTCTCTAAATCCCCATAGAAAATACCAGTCTATCTTAATACCACCTTTCTTGCGTTTGCTTACCTTACCAATTTTTGTCATAGGCACTCAGGGGCGGGGTCGAACCACCGTCACCACGGTTAACAGCCGTGTGCATTACCATTATGCTACCCGAGTGTATAGGGGTAATCGGTGAGTCTCGAACTCACTATAACTGTGTTCACAGCACAGCGTCGCACCAGTTTGACTTCGATCACCATATAGGTGCTTCTCGTGGGAGTCGAACCCACATGAGTCTCCTCACTAGTTTCTAAGACTAGAGCGTATACCAATTCCGCCAGAGAAGCATAGGTCAAGGTGAGAGGAATCGAACCTCTTCCGCAGAGTCCCAAACTCCGTGTGCGGCCATTACACCACACCCTGTAGATATCCACCTTTGTCATATTTAGCAAGGCAAAAGGTTTGATGAGTGGAAAATCCTTGTTGGCTGTAAGCCTCTTGTATATATTTATATATACAAGCTATTAATTAATTATTTAATTAACTATTTAATTAATATATTAACTCTGTAGTTAATTGCTCTTAATTATACCATAAAAAGTTGCATTTGTCAAGCTTTTTAGATTAAAGGAACATTAGAGAATTCTCATATTCAATAGCTTGACTTTTAGGACAATTTGTGGTATAATAGTATATACCAATTGTTAATGTACAAGTGCTTTTGTAAGCATAGTACAATTATAACACAGAATAGGGAGTTTGTCAAGAGGCAATTTTATGATAGAACCGGATACATGGGAATACCACTTTTACGATCATGATAAGGATGATCCTGATTGCTTTATGTGTCAAACTGGCATGGGCTATCCAATAAAGTGCGATGAATGTGGAGGTTTAATTCATAGACAGGTGGTAGGAATTGCGGCTTATGATTATCCCACAAGTTACTTTGTCATCTTTAGATGTGATTTGTGTGGAAAGGAGTGGGAAGAATGAAAGATTATCATGAATTTTCGGTAGATTTAGATGATGCTATTGGTAATGACAATTACGTTTATGGTCAGCTCGATTATCAAGATACAAAGATTATGTTCTGGATTATCAACGGATACGAGGAGGCGGCTTGTTGGTTCACCAAAGAACAGGCTGAAATGGTAATATCCGGTTTACAGGATTTGGTGAATAGACTAAAATGATGCGGAGACTTTAGATAATGGCTATTAAGAAAGGTGATAGGTACGTTTGTTATTACTGTAACAGGCGTTATGAAACCAACAAAGAAGCTAACAAATGTACAGAATCCCATCAACTTATTTATGTGGGTTTGACGGAGGCTGATATTAGATCAATAATCAATTTTATGCATACAAAAAGGGAGGAAGTTTTGACGGAAGGTGCGGTCAAACAATTTATGAAATTCAATACCCTTAAGCAAAGGCTAAGATGACAGGGCTTGAACACTTTATATTTCATCAAAGTGGTTGGGCTTCACTGCTAATAGCCTTTTTTTGCATTATAGGAGTTGGTAAAGCTCTTTGGGATTTTTCAGAATCTATTTTTAATGGCGATCCATCACTTCTTACTAGTACTACAAAGTGTCCTAGATGTGATGGTACAGGTTTTTGGTCAATTATCGATTTAGAAGCAGATTACGAAAGTGTCTGTCCACTATGTTCAGGAAAAGGATATATTTATGAACAAGAAGAAAAAGAGAAGGATAAATAAGCGACCGTACAGAGGAAATCGAAGTAAAAGAAAAGTAAGAGTGCCGGGATGGTCTGCTTGTAACAGAATGTATCAAAGAATAAAAGCTAAAATAACTGCTGACGAACAACTAGAGGACTGGTTGAATGGTTACACTGAGGAGAGTGATTATGAATAATGCACTTTGGATGAACGAACTGGATAGGGAATTTGACAATGCCATGGAGTGTGAAAGGATTAGAAAAGAAATCTTTGAAATGTCAATAGATATTTTTGCTCACGCTGAATTAGATTGGGAATGGGATTGTGCCAATGCTTGTGAAGCTTCTTACGTAGCTGTAGAACTTTTGAGATTGCTAGGTTTGAGCGTACAAGATAGGGATGTACAAGCACATATAGCTAAACGTGTGAGGGAACTTTTGGAGGAACTTTCGTGAATGAATGGGATTATTATGAGGCAATTCAAATAGTGGATGGACAGTTAAAGGCTGTACAATCTTTGATAGCGGTTGTTGAACAAGACCCTGTTGATGATTGGGATAGACGTTTGTTAAAGAAAGCACGCAAAGTAGAAACTCAACTTAAAGAGGAGTTAATAAAATTAGGAGATTTAGAACATGAACAACGAGAGCGAAAACGTAGAGAATGGCGTGACCCCCTCCTACCAATTTAGTGTATATCACGATATTGAAGTAGACCGGGTTTTCGTTTACAGAAATGAAGAATTAGTAGGTGAGTGCGAGGCGTATGAACTAGACGCTATTTGTGCTTATCTAGGTGTTAGGTACGAGGAAATTGAGGAGGCATTTTAATAAAGAATGACAACACGAGGCGATATGATTATAAATCTTACTGATGCCCTGCAAGTAGAACGGGAGAAAAACGCCCAACTGCATAGATTGCTGAATCAGGTTATTTTGATGCTTGAGGGTGCATTGTCAGATGAACGTGAGCATGAGTTGTTGAATGAGATAAACAAAGCCCTCGCAGACAGCGGGGGGCATGGAGGAACAGCTATGACACTAGATTATCAAGAACTCACAACCTATTACATGAATAGGACAGTAGCCCTCGAAGCCCAGATCGCCCAACTACGGGCGGCGTTGGAGCGTCTTATCAACGTTCCCGCAAAAGATACCAAAGCAGTAGATGAAGCTTGGGATTTAGCAAGACAAGTCCTAGCCGATAGCAGGGGCATGGAGACATAATGCTCTGTTTCGGTTTTATACTCGGAATAATATTTATGATCGGTCTAGGAAAAGCCGTGCAATTCTATTTATTTTTGAAAGGCACGAATAAGATTTAGGAGAAGAAATCCTAACTTTTCATTATGACCTGTTTCAAATGTAACAAGGAAATTGAAGGTCTATTGTCATGGATGGCACTAGACCGACCTTATGTTAATCTGCCGTTTCACCGTGAATGTTACGAAAGTCTTAATGATGAATTGGCATACGTAACAGAACACATTGACAGGATTATGGAGTATATCGAGTATATTTATAGCTCAAAATATACCAAAAACAACAAAAAATGACCAATTTATGATATAATTATAATAGGAGATAGTTAAAATGACAATTTATCAAGACTGTGCAATGACTTTTGAGGTCATTGAAAATAATGAAACAGCTGCTTTAAAGCAACAAGATGATGAACCCACTAAAAGTATAATGGTATGTCCCTTGTGTGGCAATCATGCAATAGAGATTGTAAGTCGTTGTGCAACATGCAAAATCTGTGGTTGGAGTATATGTAATGCCTAAAGAGGCTAAAAAGCCCTTAACTACAAAACAAACAAGGGTGGACTTGCCAGATACGGAAAAGTTTAGAAACCTTAAACAATATGCTGACATGTCTGATGAGGAATATGAGCAATATTGGGAAGGTAAGGATGGTGAGGGAAAGATTCTGCTCACTGTTAGCCTTGAGGACTTTGAGGAACGCATTAAAGGTAAGATGGATGAATATGCGGAAGATTACGATCTTACTGATATGAAGTTCAATGACCGGGAAACGCTTAGAGCACTTTGTCAGGCACAAATCCAACTAGAAGATTTGGAACAGTTTTCATACGAAATACGAAATTCAAATCAAGGTATAACATTAAACAATCTTACTTTGCTTGATAAGTTAGCACAGCAAATGAGCCGTACAAGGCTTGATTTATCGAAGTTACAGGAAGATTTAAAGATATCAAGAAAGTTAAGACAAACTGATAAAAGTCTAGACGCTATATCAGAGCTTGACCGGGTAAAGGCACTTGCTAAACAGTTTTATGAAGAAAAGATGATTTATATCTTTTGTCCCAAGTGCAATCAGTTGCTAAGTACAAACTGGATTTTATTCAGCGATGCTGATAATATTATGCGTTTGGAATGCAAACGAGTTTTGGGAGATCGAGACGGTGAAATTTGTGGGAATGTATTTGATGTACATTTCAAAGATTTAGTACAAAAGGGAAGTAATAAGCCCGAAATTATGCCCGAATCATTAAGGTAAGGAGGTAAACTTTGAAGAAAGCATTAATTACAGGTGTTACAGGACAGGATGGTAGTTACTTGGCAGAATTTCTACTGGAAAAAGGATACCGAGTTATAGGTATGGAACGTAGAAACAGCAATAATAACCACCAAAGAATAGAAGGAATTATAGATGATGGTGACTTTGAATTAGTTTCTGGCGATTTGCTAGATCAAAGTTCAATACTAGACATCATGGAGAAATATAGACCGGATGAGGTCTATAATTTAGCGGCACAATCTTTTGTGCCTGTTTCATGGAAACAACCAATTTTTACTGCCGAGGCAACTGGTATTGGAGTTACCAGAGTGCTAGAGGCAATCAGACAGGTGAACCCTGACGCACGTTTCTATCAAGCTTCAACAAGTGAAATGTTCGGTAAAGTAAGGGAAACCCCTCAGAATGAATTAACCCCATTTTACCCGCGTAGTCCCTACGGGGTTGCAAAGGTATATGGTCACTGGATTACTGTAAACTATAGGGAGAGCTATGACTTATTTGCAACTTCTGGTATACTGTTTAATCACGAAAGCCCTCGACGTGGCGATACTTTTGTTACCCGCAAGATTTCAAAAGCGGTCGCCCGTATATATTTGGGTAAACAAACGGAATTAAGACTCGGAAACTTAGATTCCAAGAGAGATTGGGGTTACGCTGGCGATTATGTTAAGGCTATGTGGATGATGCTACAGCATGACAAACCCGACACTTTTGTAGTCGGCACGGATGCAACCTACTCGGTTAGAGATTTCACTAAAATCGCTTTTGATTCTGTAGGCTTGGTTTGGGAGGATCACGTAGTTATCGATCCTAAATTTTATCGACCTGCCGAAGTGGACTTGCTAATTTCCGATTCATCCAAAGCAAGAAAAACCCTTGGCTGGAAACCAGACACTTCGTTTAAACAATTGGTAGAAATGATGGTCGAACATGATTTGAAAGAGGAAGGGAAAGGCTTATAAATGATCAAAACAGAAACTACATGTAGAGTCTGCGGTGGCGAACTCGTAGACCTGCTTGACTTTGGTGAAATATACCCTAGCGGTTTTGTTAAAAGTCAGGAAGGGCATACAAAAGCCCCGTTGGTATTGGTACAATGTATAAAGTGTACATTGGTACAACTTAAACATACCGTTAACTTAGATTTGATGTATCGCCAATATTGGTATTCATCTGCTTTAAATAAGTCAATGGTTAGTTCTTTAAAGAATATCGCTGACGAAACACAAAAACGGGTAGAGTTAGAAGAAGGTGACATTATAATCGACATTGGTTGTAACGATGGCACTTTGTTTCAGTTCTTTCCGGACGAATGTTTTAAAATAGGTTTCGATCCTGCCCTAAATTTAAAGGATCGAGCAGAGGAAAATTGTGACTTATTTATTAATGATTATTTTCGTAGCGATCTGTTGCCTCTTGGAGTGGTTCGTGGAGCGAAGGTCATCACATCAATAGCAATGTTCTATGACCTACCAAAACCAGACGCTTTCGTAAATGAAATTGAACAAGTACTTGCAGCTGACGGTATTTGGGTAGTGCAGTTTACGGATTTGCTTTCAATGTTGCAGATAAATGCATTTGATAATATCTGCCACGAACACCTTGAGTACTACAAGCTAGTAAACCTGCTACAAATATTTGATTACTATGACCTTGATATTTTTGATTTAGAATACAACAATGTCAATGGTGGTAGTTTGCGTGTCTATGTTTGCCATAAGGGTGCTAAACCAATAAAACCAATCGTTGAAGATATGTTCAACTACGAGAAGGCTTATTTTGAGAAATTCAAAGAGCCTTTCGGTTCTTTTGTTAGACGCATCAAGCACGCTGAGATTGCATTAAAAGATTACTTAGCCCGTTCAAAAGCAGCTGGAAAGACTACATTTGTTTTGGGTGCGAGTACAAAGGGCAACACACTATTACAGGCATGGGGCTTAACCAAAGAAGATTTGCCTTACGCTTTAGAAGTAAACGAAGATAAGTTTGGTTTGCGTACTATCGGAAGTGATATTCCTATCATTTCAGAAGAAGAAGGTTTAGCGATGCAACCTGACCAATTACTTCTTTTGCCTTGGCACTTCATCACTGGCGTTAAAGCTAACTTACATGAGTATTTAGAAAATGGTGGTATCATAATAACGCCTCTGCCTAGCTTTACAATACACTATGAGGAGGATGGTTATTCATGGATATTAGAACAAAGAGCATCGGTTTTCTAATCGACCAACTTATTACTACCAATCTTCGGTGCTGGTTTGCACAAGAAGATATTATGAATCCCAATTTATCAGAAGAAAAACGTTTAGATGCAGCTATTAGAGCACAGGCACAGAACGCTATTCGTTCGCAACTAATAAAGGCTATTGATGGAGTGTTGGGAGAAGGTAGTATTACGATGGGTGGGGATAAGACTTACTACACCTATCACGATAAAGACAAAGGAGGAAGTTAATGTCATATACTTATTCAAAGTGCTTAACACTAGAAGATTTTAATACATTTTCTGAGCACCAATTAATTGAACCTTTTATGCAAAGGATACACCCGAACTATCGGTACGAACACCCTATGCGTAAATGGGAATACGGATTAGCCCTTAAGTTATTATTGGAAATAGGGGCTGAAAAGATTTTGGATGTGGGCGGTGGCGGTTCATTACTTGCACCAGTTTTATCTCATTATGGGATTCATGTTACACAGATTGACCCCGACCCAAGTGGTGAATCTACAGTTGCAAAACAAAATGAAATTTTAGGACAGTCTAACGAATTTATTTGTCAAGACTTCCTAGAGTATAGGGGAAGAACGAAATACGACGCTGTAATTTGTATGAGCACCATTGAGCATATAAAGGATGAAGATGAAAAGACCTTTTTCCTAAAACTGCTTAAACCTGCACCTTTTCTATTTTTAAGTACTGACTACTCTCCAAAGGGAAAGCCTTTCAGTGTAGCTCATGAACGCACATATAATTCAGCAAGCTTAAAGCGTCTTGCTAAATTGGCAAAGGGTTGGAGTTTCTATGGTGGTGTGGACTACTCCTATAGACAACCACTTGTATATGAGTATACATTTGCATCACTGGCTCTAGCTAAGAAATGACCTATAGTATTTATGAAACACTAAGAGGGCGGTTTTTACTAACTGATGATAATGATTTAGTATCCGATCAAATCAAAGCCGACCAATTTTGGGAGCACGAGCTACAACCTACTTTTGACTTAATTTCACAAGATATGATTGTTGTAGAAGTTGGAGCATACGTAGGGGATCATACTGTAGATTTGGCTAAACGTTGTAAGTATATTCATGCTTTTGAGGGGCATAAACCAACATATTATTTACTTGGTGCTAACTTACTTTTGCACAACTGTATGAACGTTACGACTTATAATCTATGTATTGGAAATGGTAATAAAGTCGCTGGTAGAATACCCGATCCCGGCAATATAGCAGCTTATATTTACGAGCCATCAAATGATGGTGCTATTATAGCTCACCGTTTAGATGATATTCTTGTTGGTTTAAACGGATTAGACTTTCTAAAGGTAGATGTAGAGGGCATGGATTTAGAGGTAATGATGGGTGCTAAACAACTTATTGGGGATTTCAAACCTAGAATTGTCTATGAGTTTAGTTGGCCTCTCTCTAAGCAAAAGCACGTAGAGTACGAAGATTTTTTGAAACAGTTCGGCTATACCACTACCAAGCTGGAGGGACTTTGGAATTGGCACGCTCACATATAAAAAGCAATGACGTAGGCGATATTGACAACTTTGAATATGTAGTAATGGGAATGGCTAAAAGTGGAACAACATCTATCCAAGATTCTCTTAATATGTCTGGTCTACGATGCATTAAATTTCATTCAGATTACACACTACTTAGGGTTTTTCACAACCCATCAATAAATGCGGAATGCTTAATAAAACATGCTCATAACGTATTTGTACCCTATCGTAATCCAATAAATAGAAAAGTTAGTCAATATTATTTCTATAATAAGGCAACTGGAAAATCTGTGGCGCAACAAATAAATGAAATACGCTCTTATTGTTTGGGCGACTATTCATTATTTAGTAAAGACACTCAAACAGAAATAGATGAAAATCAATTCTTTGCTGGCTTAAAGATTGCTACAGGCATTGATATTTTAAAGTATGGTTTTGTAAAAGAAAGGGGCTATGGTATTATATCTGAATATGATATGTCATTGGTACATTTTTCAATAGAAAATATCAATAGTTTAGGTTCATTTTTGCGTGTATACCTAACACCCAATTTTAAGGTTATGACAAGTAGGGTATCTAAGAAATTACCCGAAAGAGTACAGGTAAGGAATTCATTGAACTTTAGCGACACTGAATTGGATACTATCTTTGGTAGTGAATATTGTCGTTACTTTTATAGTGAGCAACAAATAGAGGAGTTTAAGGCATGGGAAAAAAGACTGATGGCGTAGAGAATGTATATTTTTACAATCACTATGGGAATGGAGATATTTTTGAATCATTAGAATTTGTAAAAGAATGGATGGAAATTTTAGGAGAACGCAATTATTTTTATGCCCACGGTAAAAATCCTAAAATTGTGCGTGAACTTTCAAATGTAACTTCTATGAATGTTACGGAAGAAATGCACGCCATGAGAGCAATTCACTTTAATAACAACACAAGCTCCGTGTTTATTAATACATGGTTAGGTAGGGATGGACGTTACGTACTTCCCGGTATTGGTGTAGTTGTAGAGCAACTTTGGAGGATGCACAACCACATGCTTAATAGTATTGGGTTGCGCCCTTTAATCAAACCAATTATAGAATATGTGCCTAATCTAAATTACAATTTATATCCTGATTGCGAACATGTAGATTTTTGGTTACGTTCAGAAGCTAAGCACCGTAAAATTTGGCTAATAGATAATGGAAATGTACAATCCAATCAAGCCAAAAACTTTGATTTCAATCCAATCATCAGCAAAGTAGCTCAAGAAGTACCAAATGATTTTTTTGTTACAACTCAGCGTCATGGTATTATGAATACTAATGTTTGGGTTTTGGATGAAATTATACAAAGTAAAGATGGTTTTGATTTACCTGAACTATCTTATCTAAGTAGATTTTCTGACGGTAGTATTGGTAGAAATAGTGGGCCGCACGTTTATACTCAAGTTAGAGACAATTGGCTAAATCCTGATTTTAAGTTTCTATCTTTTACTTATCAACGACAAGCAGCTTACTTTATACTCGACCAACCAGTACAAGCTAAAAAGTATTGGTCGCCATATCTAAACGATAAACAAATAGTAGAAAATATATTAGAATTTGTGAGGGAAGTTTAATGAGTAAAACACTTATTGGCATGGTAACGTTCGGAAATGTTGATTTCAGTAAACTTACTGTAGAATCAATTAGAAAAACAACAGAGAATGATATTAGTTTTTTCGTGGTTGTGGGCAAGCCCAATGACTTTGAAACAATCGATTGGTTGAACAAAGATAATATTGCCTACACAGAACACGAAACAAATATCGGCTTTCCTGCGGGTCTAAATGATATTTATGACTTTGCTTGGAAATCACATAATTTCGACAACTTGATTATATGTGGAAATGATATTGTAGCCTATCCCTATGCTATTGATGCGCTTATTAATAAAGCAGATACATCCGACTGGCAATGGATTAGTTCTTCTCAATTTGATGTGCGTGCTTTGGTTGATATGTATCCACAGACTAGAGATCAATTTAGCCCCGATGCTAAACTCAGGTTTCATAAGTTTGGTGAAGTAGCTCCTTGGGAAATTCATACGGATTGGCAGAATAAAGAAGAACGACTAGAACCCAATGTTATTAAAGATGTGCATAATTTGTGTTTGTACAAACCTTCTGTAATGGAGGCTATCGGATACATTGATGTTAATTTTTATCCTGCCTATTATTCGGACAATGACTACGCAAGACGTGGGGTTAATGCTGGATTAAAAACCTGTGCATTGGGCAATTCACAATATTTCCACTTTTGGAGTAGGACTATACACCAAGGTTCAGGGGGTTCTAACAATAGGTACTTTGATAATAACAGACGTTTTTATATCAGCAAATGGGGTGGAGATTTTGCTAAAGAAAAGTGGACAATACCGTTTAACGGTGGTACATACCCCCTAACTAAAAATATAACGCTAGAAGGTAGTTTGAAGATCGATAGTAGAGATCAAGAGGAGGCTATTACCCGATTCTGGCGTGGAGGTAGATAATTGGCATTAGTCGAAAAAGTTAATCAAGTAGATGATTTATACTTCTATGAGATTATGCGTAATCCAGTACTGTGTGGGGAATTTATTCAAAATTACGACAAAGCTGAGTGGGAAGAATCATTTGAATTTACAATCTATCAGAAAGAAATTCTATGCGACTTCAATACGCACGTTTCAGTTTGTACAGCCCGAGCTACAGGAAAGACCGTAAGTTTTGTAAATCTATTGCTGTGGGTATTGGTATTTAATTTATTCCCCGGCGATTATATAGTTTACTCAGTACCTAACAAGGTACACCTTGAACCTGTGTTTACGGGTCTAGTGAGGATGTTACGTGGTAACACCTTCATGAAACAGTTTATAGCGTCAGCAAAGGGTATTAACCAATCTACAAATACGGTTACTTTGCTGAATGGAGCGGTACTTTTATGTCGTATCGCTGGTCAGACAGGTACAGGTGCTAACGTTATCGGTTTGCACACACCTTTTACATTAGTAGACGAAGGCGGGTATTATCCTTGGGGTACTTGGGTAGAGCAACAACCTACCATGAACACTTTCACACCCGGTTTTAGATTGGGTGTAGCAGGAGTGCCGACAGGCTTAAGAGAAAATAATGTTCTGTATCATGCCGATATGGAAAACTCTAACTATACAAAGCATCGTTTGTCTGCATATGACAATCCACGGTTTACACAAGAAGATGAAGATCGTGCCGTTGAGCAGTACGGCAGTAAAGAAAGCGATGACTTTATACATCTTGTTCTTGGACAACACGGAGCACCAATCTTTGCCGTGTTCGACAGACAGCTGTTTCAAATAGAGGGTTATCCAGTACACAAGCTGGTACTAGATGGTATCAAAATTCAAGGAAACTTAGCAGAATATCAGACCAAATTATCATTTCTTCCTAATCTTGAATATAAGAATGCCAAAGTACTTGTAGGAATAGACTTGGGATATACCGATCCAACAGCTATTGTTATTCTGTATGACCGTGGAAATGGAATTTTGAAATTCCATGCTAGAATACAGCTAAACAAGGTAGCCTATCCAATTCAAGAGAAAATCATAGATTGGGTAGATACTAAATTTAATCCGTCTATAATTGGTCTTGATGTTGGTTCGTCCGGTTTAGCCGTGTCGCAAACGCTGTTGGAAGGGGATGCCTATAAACGTAAGAAGTACAAGGATAGACTTATTCCTATAAACTTCTCGTCAATGGTAGTAATCGGTGTAGACTCCGATGGAGAGGAGCTAAAGCAGAAAACAAAACCGTTCTCTGTTTCTGTATTACAAACCTATTCTAACAATCATAGAATAGTGTATTCTTCAACTGATATGGAGTTGATTGCCGAACTTGAACGTATGACTTATACTAAAACTGTAACAGGGGATATTGTGTACAAAACAATGACTCCGCAGGGTGGACAAAGAGGGGAAGATCACTTTACAGCAGCTATGTTATGTGCAGGAATGGCTTATTATTTAGAAAATGAAAGTTTGGTTCTCAACACCAAAACAAAGAAATTGCTGAAAGCAAGGTGGATATAATATGACAGATGAAATAACAAAACAATCAAAGCTAGCCAAAGCTGCCTTCATGAACACACGAAACAACATTTCAATGCAGAATCCATGGATGGCAGACCAAGTAGATAAGCTTGAAATCGTTGATATAGAGGAGTTCAAGAAGATCGTATTTGCTTGTAGATTCTTTTATAAGCGTGATCCTATTGCGTCCACCGTTATCAACAAGATGATTGATATTGGTATTACCGATATCGATTTTGAGCGTTCTGAATTGAATAATAATGAGGAAAACCTAATTACAGGTATGCTACCTAAGCTTCTGGACTTTGCTGAGGCTATGGCAATGGAATACCTTATTTCTGGTTTGGTAATTCCAGAAGTAAAGTTCACTACTGTCAGCAAAGCAGAATTAGATGAAGCCGGGTTCAATATCAAAAAATACTCTGCCCTCACATTACCTACTTCTATGTGGGTACGTGATCCAGCAACCCTGATTGTTAAAAGTCCGGGTCTGTCAGATAAGCAATCGTATTTTATCAAGATACCCGATAAACTGGTTGACTTCATTACTTCAAAGGGTAGCTATGATAATTTAATGGAAGATAAGGAACTTTATCGTTATCTTTTAACAGCCTACCCGCAGTTTGTTGACGCTGTACGTAGAGGACAGCTATTCTTCAAACTGGAAAATCCTACTGTTATTCGTCGTAAGGTAGTTAGTGACTCGCCCTATCCAATTCCATATCTGTACGCATCAATCGAGGCTATGAAGCACAAGAGAAACATTCGTAGGATGGACTACTCGATTGCATCAAGGGTTATTTCAGCTATCCAGCTAATTAAACTTGGTAATGACGAGTATCCACTAACAGAAGATGATGAAGAACAATTGCAGGATATCAAAGATCAAATGTATTGGCGTAACACCGGAAACATTGACGTTGAACGTATTTTCCAATTATTCTCTAACCACACCCTAGATATAACATGGGTATTTCCTGATACAGAAGCATTGTTAGATGATACTAAATATAAGGAAGTAAATCGTGATATCTTCTATGGTCTAGGTTTTCCTGCTATCTTAGCTACTGGTGAAACAGAACGTTCATCCGCATCCGATGCTGAATATGCTATGTTAAGCCCTGTGGAGACTATGGAATCCTACAGACGTAAGATTATCCAAGTTTTGAACAAGGTAGTTGCGGATACGCTAGAAAATAATGGAATGAAAGGTTCTACTACTTTGAGATTCAAGCCAATTAACCTATCTAGCTTCCGTTACTTTGTAGACGCTATGATTAAGCTATATGAAACTGGTAACATTTCTAAGGAAACATTTGTTGAACAGTTCGGTATGAATTACCAAGATGAGTTTGAGCGTAGGGAGAGAGAAAAGGAACAATTAGACGCATCTGATCTTGAAGAATTTCCTCAGCAACCATTCACAAATCCAGCAGGACGTGATGGCGGTGGTACTGACGGAGATCAGAAAAATAGTGATTCGGACAAGGAAAGTGCATAATCTGTTGTTTTTTATATCAATTTTGACAAAATTTATCGAAAATGTGGTATAATTAATAATAGGAGATTACGTCCTTTACCGTATGTCTCTATTTTGACGTGAGGTACTTTATGACAGAGACTAATATTTTTCTTATCAAGGAAGCGGGTCTAGACGAAAAGGACGCTTTTGCGTCTGTAACTCTTAACCCTACGTTACGTTGGCTAAAGTTTATCTTGACCGATGACCAGCCAAATGCTAACAAACAAAGAATCCCCCAAGAAGAATTTGATAACCTTATTAAAAGTGGCATTAATATGCCTATCAAAATGGCAGCTGGAGACATTGCAGACGGACACGAAAACTCCTTTCCAGTTGGTGTTATTACACACTTAAAGAAGGTTGCTAACAAGATTGAGGGATTGGCAGCTCTTTGGTCTAAGGAAAGACCAGAGGACATCGATTTAATTATAAATGAATTTGAATCTGGATCGCCTCCTCAAATTTCTTGGGAAGTTCCCTACATGGAAGAGGTACTCAGAGAAAATGGAGTAAAAGACTTAATTGGTACAATACTCCGTGCGGCTACGTTGGTTAGACGACCTGCTTTTGAAGGGAGAACTCCCGTTATTGCGGTCGCAGCTAAAGAAGTAATCGAAGTGACCGAACCAACAGAAACAGATTCTAGTATGGAGGAAAATAATACAATGGAAGAACTTGATGTTTTGAAATCTCAGTTGCAGGAAGCCCAAGACCGTATCAAGGAGCTAGAAGGTCAGCTTCAAGAAAAGGATGAAGGTTTTGCAGCTGTTGAGGAAGAACTAACTAGCCTTCGAGAATTCAAAGCACAGATCGAAAAAGAAGATGCAGAAGCTGAACAGTTGGCTTCGGTTCGTGCTAAGTTCGCTGAGGCTGGTATTGAAAAACCAGACGAGTATTACATCGAGAATCGTGAACGTTTCCTAAGTATGACTATGGAAGCTGTAGAATTCATGGTTCAGGAAATGACCGCATTTGCTAAGCTTGCAGAAGCTAGTTTAGAAGATGACGACTCAGAAGGTGATGGAGACGGTGGTGATAAAGAAGGTGAAGGGCTACCTGCTGTTGTAAATACAGATGATGCCTCAGACCTAGATAATCCTGCCGAAGTCGGGCGACAGCTACGACTATTAAAAGAAAAAAAGTAATTGGAGGATAACATAAATCATGGAAATCAATAAGTATACTGATATCACTGGTGTTGTAACCTTGCAGGAAATCGTAGAGGGTCGTATGGTTCTCTTGGTTTCAAATGCTGAGGGTGGCAACTCGGTAGATTATGATTTTGGTAGTAGACTTGACCTTCCGGGTGCACGCCTTCCTCTGACATCGGCAGAGGCTGAGAAAGCGCACTTTATCATCACATTTGCTGTTGATAATTCAAGCATTCCTATCTACAATCCTTATCCAAGCTACTCATTTGCCCTACGTAGTGGGTTCGACCAAGCCGCAAACGTTCCGTTCGATGCAGAAGTGCATTTGACTCAGCGTTCGATGGTTGAAGGACTAACAATTCCTTCCGGTGTTCCTGCTCTAGCGTTTGGGCCAGGTGTGTTCACTGTACCTAGCGGTGCATTCGTATATTCAGATAACTTGCAAGTTCCGGGTACGTGGTTGGAGGTTGCAAACCAGACTGATGACGGTGCTAATGTTGCAGGTATGTTGCAAGAAGATGCCGATGGTAGCGAAGGTAAGTTTGCTCAAGTTGAACGTTTCAGCGTTGCAGATTGGGCGTTGACTTTCCGTATTAATTGGTAATATATAACAGGAGGAACTTAATACGATGGATGAAAAGAGAATTAATGAAGCTGTAGCAGCTCTATTAAAGGATAATACGCCACAAGGTCGAGAAGCTTTAGCGGAAATGATTACTGAATTTGTTCAGCCGAATCATATCGGTGTGAACTTTATCAGTATGTTGCTAAATACTCGTGCCTTACAGCCGGGTGATCTGCTAGTTAAAAAGATTCGTAAAGGGATCGATGTACGTACATTAGTTCCGGGTTCTATTCATCTTGCTAGTGAAATCACTGTACAGGATCGTATCAACTACGTGTTGGACGGTGCTGACGTTAAGGTGACTTTCAACGAGTGGGAGCTAGAATCAGGGCAAATCGGTTCTGTCGAAGAAATCCGTAAGGAAATGTATGCCTACTTGTCAGATTATTATTTGAACAAGGTTTACACGCTATTAACTAGTGTGTGGACAGCGGGCAACACTCCTTCTAACTTTACTAACGTGGGTGGTTCAATCACAGCGTCAGCCCTAGAAGATGCGATTGACGAAATCAATCAAAATTCTGGTGGTGTGAAGGCTGTTGTTGGTACTCGTGCAGCTATGACACCTATCACAAAGTTTGGTGCGTTCTGGAACGATGGTAATACTGTTGGTACAGATGCACAGTGGGCCGGTGTTAACTCACAGCTAGAAGAAATTGTTCAGCGTGGTATGCTTGGTAAGTACTACGGTGCGCCACTTATCTCACTTGAACAATCATATGACAACCCTGTTGACTATAACGAGTTGATTCTGCCTAATAACAGAATTTTGGTTATTGGTCACAACGTAGGTGAGTTTATCACTTACGGTGATGTAAAGAGAAAGCAATGGACTGACATGGAGCCAACTCCTCCACAGTGGTTCTTGGAACTATATCAGCAGTTCGGTTTGATCATCGACCGTGCTCAGGGTATCTACGTGCTTCAAGTTACGGACTAACACTTAGTTATGGGAGGGGGTCAGGGGAACTCATGCCCCCTCCCCAATTCTAATAGGAGAGGTATAAAATGAATAAAGATTCACAGATGTATTCTGCTATGCAGAGTGACAATCCTTACGCTACATATAAGAAAGTTATCTTGGGGAAAGCTTCGGTAAAGGTTATTAACCCCTTCTCGGAGAATCCCGAGGAGATAATACTTGAAGGCAACCCCGGTAAGAATGAAGAAGGTTGCTTTATTGATGTATGGACACTAGAGCAAGATATGTTCTTCCAGCGTATAAATGAAACTCTAATTAAGCAGGGCGTAATTGTACCGTATGACCGTGTAAGCAAGCCTATTGTTAAGACGGTAAATGAGTACAATGTAAAGACCGATGAGGAACTCTATGAAATTTTGACAGCACCTTTTTTCACGCTATCAAATGCGTTAGAAAAAATGGATTCCGAAGCCCCCGTACAGCGTTTGTTAAGTATTGCTGAGGATGAGGAAATGTCAGAAAAGAAAATCAATCATATTCGTCAAAGATTAGCGGAACTACAAGGAGTCAGCGTAGCATAATGGCTATAGATACAGAGACTAACTTAGATTATCTTATTACAGACTTAAGGTTACACTTGGGAGATACTAGTGAACCGTATCGTTATACGGATGCATGGTTACGTACTTCCTTAGTTATGTCTGTTAAAGCTCTTATGCGTTGGTGGAACTACAAGTATTTGATTGATACTGATTATAATGCTTCAAGAAACCCAAACGTAACATTTTTGTTTGCGTCACCGCCTATAATAGAGTATGGAGACGAGCATCCAATAGTTCTTATGGCTTCCATAATAATCAAAGAAGGTTCTCTGCAAGAAAGTGCTTGGTCTGCTGGCAGTTGGAGGGATGCTGAGATAGCCTACTCTAACATAGAGGGAAACAGGGCTAGAACGCAATCGTTATTGAAAGATTGGGAAACTTTAGAAAGTATTCTAAAGCCACCGCAAAAGAGATTGGCACAAGCCAAGAAAGCCAGTACACCGGGCTACATAGACAATCAATATGAAAGAGGTTCAAAGTTGTAGTTATAAGGAGGTCACATAATGGCAAGGAAAAGCAAGAAGGTTAAAGTTTTATGGTTCGGAGACGCAGTAACACCTACAGGTTTTTCAAGAGTAAACCACTCAATTCAATCAAATTTACCAAAATATCAGTACGATCTATACCAACTAGGTATTAACTACTACGGTGATCCACATGATTTCCCTGTAAGGATATTTCCAGCAGCTACAAAAGGGCAAATCTATGGTTTTAACCGTATTTCAGAACTAGCTAAGCACGACTTTGATATTATTTTTATCCTGAATGACTTATGGATTATTAATGAATATCTGAAAGAAATCAAGAATCACTTCAAAGGAAAGATACCAAAGATTGTTACATACATGCCGATGGATTCTACTATGCCCGATAGGTCATGGTTTGAGCACTTCGATATCGTTGATAAAGTTTGTGTATACACCCAATTTGGCTATGATACCGTAAAAGAAGTTTACCCTGAACTTGATCTAACTATAGTACCTCATGGTGTAGACAGCAGTACGTTTTATAAGTTTGATAAACCAAAGATTGAATGTAAAATGGGTGTTTATCCTGCTGAGAAGATGTTCCTAGAAAGTTGGATTGTGCTAAACGCCAACAGAAATCAGCCTCGTAAGAGAAATGATATAGCGTTTGAAGGGTTTGCACAGTTCGCTAAAGATAAACCAAAAAGCGTAAAATACTATCACCATGCAGGTATTGAGGACGTTGGTTGGGATATCTTAAGACTTTCTAATAAGCTGGGTAAGAAGTATGACTTCAACTTAGAAGAACGTCTTATCGTTACTAACATGAATAGAAATACTCAGTCAGTGACGGACGAGCAACTAAATACCATTTACAATGCTACAGACGTTGGAATTAACGCTAGCTTGGGTGAAGGTTGGGGATTAGTAAACATGGAGCACGCAATGACTGGTTCTGTACAGGTTGTACCTAACCATAGTGCTTGTAAAGAACTATTCAACGACGTAGGCGTTTTAATCCCAACAAGTCAAGAGTTATGTTTTGAAAAAACATTAACATTCGGTAGGTTGGTAACTCCTGAAGCTATCGCTGAACAATTGCAATGGGTGTACGATCATCCAGAAGAAAAAGCAGAGTTAGAAGCTAAAGCTATTGAGAAGTTCACTGATAAGAAGTACTCTTGGAAATCTGTGGCGAACACATGGCATAACATTTTTAGAGAGATTTTATGACTGATATAGTATGGCCGCAGGATACCAAAGAGACAATTGATGCAATACGTGGTGCTATAGGTAGGGACGTTGACTTTTATGTAGTAGCGTCATCTATTGCTTGCCCTACGTGCTCTCTCGATCCAATAACTAACCATGCGACAGACTCTTTCTGTCCTACATGCTCTGGTGTATATTGGATACCAGTATTCTCAGGTTATACAATCAGTGGACATGTGACTTGGGCTTCGGCAGATATTTTACAATGGCCTCCGGGGGGCTATCAGTTTGATGGGGATGTTAGAGTACAAATTGAATATACCGCTACAAATTTAGAAATAGTAGATGATGCACAAGAATCTGGTTTCGTACATGTAGACGGTAAGGTTATGGAGATCAAATCTAGAATACTTCGAGGAGTTCAAGAACTAAATCGAATACTTATAGATATGATTGAAAGGGAGAAATCAACATGAGCAACAATGAAGAAGGAAAGTATCGGACAGAAGTTCATATGGGATTAGATTTATTCGATATTACTGATTTCATAGAACGAAAGAACAAAAAATTTCAGGCTATACTTCTAACGGAAATTGAAGAAGTAATTCCAAAAGATTCGCCTGAATTTAAAGCAATTAGAAAACAAGTATTAGATAGTTATAATAACTACACACGTTCAATCATGAGAGCAATCTTTGGAAGGGACGACGTAGAGAATATGTGAGGGTAAATGGTAGATGGAACACTTGGGTTTACGGACATCAACATTGCTGAGACTAAACTACTTGAGGACGTGGAAAATGCTATTTCAACAGCGTCCCAACGACTACGAGAACTCTCAGATGATCTTAACAGAATTGAAGCACAAAAAGCCGTTGAAAAAGCAGCTCATTTAGAAGCTATCAACTACATTACTGATAGGGCAGAGCTGATACTTACAAACGCTTTTATGGAAGCTATCTTTGATACTGTTGAGTATAATGATCCTTTGTTCTTAGAACCATCACAAGAAGCTATTCGTTTACATTGGCAGGAAGTTTTATCAATAATTCCAAACAGTCCCGGCAATGTAACAGTAAAAGTAGACTTTTCACCTTTAGGAGATATAGAAACCTACGCAGCTGCTGTACAAAGTACACGAGAAGTATTGGGTTTCAAAATGACAGCACGACCCGAATCACGTTCTATTTATTGGCAACGAAATATCTATAGTGTAGACAGGGAAGGTGGAAAGGTTTTCAAAGTACTAGAAGGCTATGGTAGAGGTTCAAAAACCAGAAATATAGATATTACTCATAGCTATAGAGGTAAGTGGGAAAAGACAGTAAGAACACGTATAAATCTAGTACCTGCGGGTACAGCCCCTTGGTGGTATTTGATAAATTATGGAAATAAAAACGCTTTTCAGGGATCAACAGGAGAGCCGTATCCTGAATTTTCAGGGAGGTACTTTGTAGAGAAGGTAGAAGTTCAGATAAAAGAAATTTTTGATCAAATTTATCAAGAATCTCTACAAGAATGGGAAGATTGGTACGCTGATAAGTTAGCCGACGACTACGGATTAAAGCAATTTGATGATTTTGATAATTTAGCAAGCGTATTAGAACCTGCTATTGTTGAACAAATAGAAAGAGAGGAACAGCTGAAACCTACAAATACAGCTCTAGGTACGATAGAACAAGATGGAAAAGTATATGACTTATATGTTACATCTAAAGGTAAGATTGCTAGACGTTACTCACTTTCAAAGAACTAATGAGGTATCATGCACATTGAACGTAAGAAAGACCTGAGTGTTTATTATTGGCTGGTAGATTTGTTTTCGGATGCATCGTACATAACAGTGAACGATGGTTATCCAGAGACAGGCTTGGTAATCCCCTCTGTGGTGGTAGACTATCAAAATATACGTCCACTACCTTATGAAATGGGGAATAAAAATCAAATGTTTCATAGACTTTGGGTATTAGATATCAATGCTAAGAATAAATCCCAACGTGATGAAATAGGCTATCGATTATTAGAAACATTACAAGATAGCATTCCCGTATATGACTACGATGAAGGTTTTCCACCTGATGTTACACCGACACAGCTAGGCAACTTGCTTCCTAGAAATATACAACTAATTCCAATAAAGGTTATGCCTGAACTGGTAACTAAGCTTTATTACAGGGCTGTGGTAACATTCACAGCTGAGTATTCACTAATATAGGAGGAATATATAAATGGCTAAAAGATTAGCAATCGCATCTAAGGAACTACAGCTTAGAATTGTTGGGCCGTTCGACTCATTCTTTGCTTCAAGAATCCAGCGATTAAGTATGAACACCGATATTCCTACAACACAGATCGATGAGTTAGGTAACGCTAACCATGTTGGTACAGTTACCGACATTCCAGCTATTACTTTGACTTTCTCTGCATTCGATGTAGGTATTAATATCTTCGCTACCCTAACAGGTAACGATCCAGATGCATATCCGGGTGCTGGTGTAGACATTGGTGATCTTGGTGAGATTGATGCTATATTTTATGTGAAGGATGCTAACCTAGCTAATTACGCTAAGTCAGCTCACGCTAGACGTTTACAGATTCGTGACTTTACGTATAACTATTCTGTAGACGGTGAATCTACTGAGGAATATACAGCGGTGGGTTCAGAAAAGCGTTGGTTCAAGAACCAAGTTGTTGTTGACAAATTCACTACAGGTACTACATCATTCACTCTAAGTGAGACACCTGTCACATTGCTTAACGGTAATGAACTATTGACAGTAGTCCTTGATGGTAGTTATCTAACAGAAGTTGCAGCTGGCCCGGCAACGGGTGAGTATAGCGTATCTGGTACAACTCTAACAACTGGCGACACACGTACAGCTCAAGTAATTGCTGTATATCAAGTGGCGTTTGCTGGTGGTGAGTGGTCAGATATTAGCGACACAGAATCAGCAGTTGCTATTCGTGGTAAAGACGTACAAGTACTTATCGGTGTAAACAGCCAAGAAAGAGTACAGTCGGTTACAATCAACGGTACACTGAATGTTCAGCCCGTAAGGGAAATGTACAATCAGAACATTGTTGGCTACCAAAGCCAAGTACCGACAGTTGAAGGTACTGTGACAGTTTTGGATACTGATACTGATTTGATCGACTTGCTTGTAACAGGGCAAGATGTATCTGGTCAGACAGAATTCGAGCTGGCTGGTAGCTGTGCTGTTTCTGGTCTTGCTCTTGAAATTAAGCTGTACGATCCATGCGACACTTCAACAGTACTTAAGACCGTGTACGTGCAATCAGTACGTATTGTTGGTGACTCATTCACTCACAACGTGAACGAGAACGCCGTTCAAACATTCAACTGGCAATCAACAGACGCTAGTGTAGTAATCTACTCTGGTGCTAGATAAACCTAAAGACAACTGAATAAATAAGATCATACGGTAAAGGATTAGTTAGAATATAAGGGGTCTGATAGAAAAAGCGATAGCTAATCTGTTCAGACTCCTTTTTACTTAAATGGAGAGGTAAAATGAATGATATTGAAAAGAACGACGTAGATATTAGTAAGTTATTCCAGTGGGGTGATAGTATGGAATTACAAACCCCTAGTGGAAAGACCATCACAGTTTGGATGCGTATCATAGGTGACTCGGAAACCAACAGGGCTAGGGTATATGCTCTAAGACAAAGTGCAGACCTACGCAAGAAGCTTAAGGATGAAAACTCTGATGAGCGTATTGCTATGATACCCGAACTGGACGAAACTGATAAAGACAAAGTTATTGAAATTCTATTGGCTTTGAACATCAAGGAACTTACAGATAGGGCATACGAGAACATGGATATTAAATATCCTAAAGAACCAGCTTCGGATGCCTCTCTAGAAGAACAAGAACAATACCAAGCTATCATAGATGGTTTTCCAAAATACGTCGAGGAAAGGACAAACGAAATCTTAGAAAAAGAGATTAATAGGGAACGCAAAAACTTAGCTGGCGTATCTATTGAAGGTCTAAAGCAAATGTATTTTGACTTGTTGCTTAGACAGCTTTGTGAAACAGAAATGTACAAATCTTTCCAAGACATGACCGTTTACTTTGCTTGCTATAAAGACCCGGATTACACAGAACGATTATTTAGCAGCTTTGACGCATTTGATAATTTACCAACGAGTGTCAAAGAAGTCCTAGCTACATTCTATGGTACTCTTACTATAGATATTGATAACTTAAAAAAATCGCCAGAAGTAATGCAATAGTAAGTTTATGGACGTTATCTAAAGCATTACAGATACCCCTAGATAAAAAATTGAGCGAACTTCGAGATATACCCTATACTATCTCTTTCGTCATAAAGAAACGTATACAAATAGATAATCTAAACCAACTGCCGAAGGAAAAACGTCCTCCTGAGTGGATGATATGGGATAAGCCACCGGAGCAGATCGAGGAATGGATCGATAAAGTATTTAATCGAAAGAAAGAGGAAACGGCAGAAGTAGTAATTATGGAGCATGAGATAGAATAATGCCACAGAATCTAAGTTACATAGAGCGAGAGTTAGCTAATCTAAGCAGACAAGCTAAGGACGCTACTACCCAAATGAACCTTTTGGAGAAAGCGTTAGCAAATGTCATTAGAACTAGCACTAAGGGTGGTGGTGTAGCTTCACCTGTAAGCGTAGAGCGTGTAACACAGCAAACGCTTTCTTCTGGTTTAAGTCCTGCGGGTGCACCTGTAGGTAATAGGGCTATTGTTGGTAGTGAAGTAACGCCTAAAGTTGAGGGTATTCTAAGAGAGTACGGAAGGCTAGAGGCTGAGGTAGCATTACTACAGAAACAAACAACACAGTTAAATGCGGCTAGTGCTCGTCTAGCTCAAGCTCAAGAAGAGGCTTCTGGTATTCTATTCAGCGAACAGCAGATAAATGCTAGGAAGGTGGCAGCTGCCGAAAGGCAAGCAGCTGCTGAACAAACTCTAGAAAGTCAACTAAATAAGCTACGTATAGAATCAGAAGATCAGTTACGTGCTTGGCAAGAAGATACACAAGCTACTAAAGACCTATCCAGAAAGAAGAAAGAAGCTGTTACTAAGTTAGGAGAAATGAGCCGCACTATAGATGCGGAAGGCTTTGCACGCCCCGGAGGTAAAACCGCTGGTGGTGGAGGAGCAGAGCAAGCAGCTCCTAGATATACACAAGCCGACTTAGATAAAATATTCTCTAGACAGGCTGTAACAAACATCGGGCAAACAGCTGGACAGTATCAGTTTAGTCCAGAAAATATTAAGCGAATCACAGAATACGCAAACTCATATAAGCAACTTCAATACGAAGCTCAAGGTGCTAACGGGGTTATGCGTAAATTGGTTTTAACTGTAGACCAAGCTGGAAACGTATTTACAAGTACACAGAAACAGTTCCGTACATTCTTTAGTGCTATTCGCCGTAATGTTGGTGAAATGATTAAGTGGTCAACTGCGACACTTTTGGTATGGGGTTCTATCCGTAAATTGGGTGAACTACTACAAATAGCAATCGACAACGAATCTAAGTTAGCAAGTATCGCGGTTATCCTAGGCGAAGAACACACAAATCTAACACAGGTATTCAATGCAGCTGCGGACGCGGCATCTGCTACAGGTGAAAGTATTGATGGTGTTCTTGATGGTTATGTACAGGCGTATCGTGCTACTGGTAACATCACTAATGAGACAGAAAGAGCAGCTCAAGCACAAGCATTATTAACAGACGCACTTACATTGTCTAAGCTATCTAGCTTATCAACAGCACAAGCTATGGATACTTTGACAGGTGCTTTAAGACAGGCAGGTTTAGGCTTTGATGAAGGCTATGTACTACTAGATAAGTGGGTTGCCGTATCTAGACAAGCTAATGTAGGTATTGAAACATTAGCCGAATCCTTTGCGATTACGGCTACTTCTGCGTCTAACGCTGGCTTAGAATGGGATGAACTAAATGGTATAATAGCCACCCTAGCTGAGTCTACAACGTTATCAGCTACCGAATCTGGTAACGCTATCCGTGCTTTTATATCTGGTTTCACTACAGATACAGCCGTAAAAGAACTAACAAAGTTTGGTATTGCTGTAACTGATAAAACAGGAGAAACTAGAGGTTTCCTTGACGTAATGAAGGAAATTTCAGCATTGTTTGAGCAGGGGATTATTACGGAATCTGAATTGAATAAAATCTCAAGGGCTATTGGTGGTGGTGCTCGTCGTGAGGCGCAGGTTGCCACAACAATCAAGAACTTGGGCAGAGCACAGGAAGTAGCTGCAATATCAGCTCAGGCGAATGGAGACGCACAAAGAGCTTTGGCTATCCAATTGGATACAGTACAGACAGCACTAACTAAGCTAAATAACTCCTTCCAAAAGTTAGCCCGTACAATGGGTGCTGAGGGTGGTGTACTTGAAGCTGCTGGTACTGTGCTTGACATATTCACAAAGATGGTAGATGCAACGTCAACACTTGTAAAGAACTTGGGAGACATTACACCAATTCTTGCAGGTATGGCTTTAGTATTTGCAGCTACATCTAAGGAAACAAGAGGACTATTTGCTACAAACCTAATTGGTGGTATTGGACAAACTATCAACAGATTTACAGGACGTGGTGATATATCCTTAGAAGATCAAAGACTTCTAGCAGCTTCACAAGGTTTGACAGCTGCACCCGGAGCACAGGTTGGTTTAGGTACAAGAGTATCTAATAGGCTACTTGGGCCGGGTTACGGTAGAAATGCTGGTTCATTAGCTGGACAAGCATTGGCTGGTGGTTTTACTCTATATTCAGCAGGTAGAGATATTCAGCAAGGTAACGTAGAAGGGGCAGCTGGTTCAGTGGTTGGTGGTATCATTGGTGGTTTACTAACAGGTGGTTCACCTGTAGGTATTGTAATTGGTACAGCAGCTGGTGAAGCTTTTGCTAACGCCACATTCGGATATAAAGCAGAGTTCACTAGATTCTTCCAAGATATCTTTGACGAAGGTGGTAAAGACATCATAGACCCTGAAAAGACAGGGGCAGACCTATCAGCAGCTACCGAAGAAGTATTCAAGCAGTACGGTGGTGGAAGCACAGCTATTGGTAAGTTCTTCGCTAACTTAGGTGCTGGTGTACTAAATCTAGGTTACGGTGCTGGACAGGCTCTAGGTACACTACCTGCTACTGCACCTAACGCTAGAATTACAGCAGAGACATTAGCCCTATCTGGACGTGGGGCATTTGGTGATATCAGTGCCGCGGCTGGAAGTGTGTACGAACTACAAATAGCCCAACAAGCTCTACGAGGACAGACAGCCGGGGAAGTAAAGCCCGGAGCTTTCAAGTTCGCTGTAACAGATGAACAGGAACAGTTACTAAAAGAATATAGAGACTTCCTAACAGACTTAGAACTAACACAGGCTGAGATATTCCGTGCGGGTGCTATTGCTGGCGAGATTTCAGATAAGGACTTGAGAGACGCTTTAGATAAGATTCCTAACCTACAATCTATTCTAACTAAGTACTTTGTAACCTTTGGTGAAGAATTAATCAATGCATCTGACGAAGTAACAGGTGTGACAGACGCTTTTGAGTACATGACTAACATCATCGTTAATGGTTCTACAGAACAGATACAGTACTTGAATGCCACAGCACAAGAGATTGCAGGTATTAGAAACGCTATAGAAGCTGCTGATGCAGCTGGTACAGACCAAGTTATCTTAGGTTTTGATGACCCAAGTACTACAGATGTAGATGAAAGAAGAATAGTATCTAGAGCAGTGGCTATGCAGGAAGCTGCCGAAATTGCTCAAGGTGCTGTTACATCCCTACTTACACAAACTAGAGAACTAAACCAAGCACGTATTGATATTCCGGGTATCGTAAATCTTGATGTAAATGAAGAAGATTTTGACGTTATTCTACAATATGCTGAGTCTATCCAAGATAGATTTTGGGAAGGGTTCTGGTCAGAGGGTATTCTAACTGACTTTACAGAAGCAGACTTAGAAGATACACTAGCACCGTTCATGCTAAAGGCTGGTCAAGATGGTGGTATGAAGTACGTAGAAGGCTTCAACCAAGCACTAATTCAGCAAGCAGCTAGTGAACTTATAGAACAAGGTATAATCGAAGAAAACAAACCTGCTGATAGAAGGGGATTGCAATCATTTGATATCCCATCAAGTCAACTACCTTCGGTTATGGCACGTTATCAACAGTTGGTAAATATCACTGGTCAGGCTGGTTACTCACCTGATGAGGAAACTTTCGCAGCTCTGTTTACTGATTACATTGCTATGCCTATCACAGCAGACCTAACTTTGTTGAACATCGCTATGCAGGAATTGATTGATGTAAATAAGAAAGAACTTGATGGTATCTATAACCTACCCACAGACGCTAGTTTCTACGTACCATTTACAGGCTATAGAGAGGGCTTTGTAAATCAAGGTGGAGGCGGTGGAGCAGGATTATTAGAAGGATTGGGTGCTGGTAACTTCCCTCTATCCGAAGCCGAAATAGAAGCTAGAAAAGAGAAATTCTTAGCAGAATATCCAAGATACGAATTACCTGAGCAACTTGGGCCTCCTGTACCAGAAGGATTCTTTGGTAAACCATTAGGGCCTCCTACACCTGCAACATCTAAATATGACTATCCATCTGAGGGTGAAAGATTTAGAGGTCTAACACCCGAAATGTATGGTTATGAAGCTCCAGATACTCCTTTGATTTCGCCTCCTATTTGGCTAAAAAACCTATTTGAACAAGGCCGCGATGCAATTGGAGCAATCGAACCACCTGTACTTCCGGGGGCTGATGCAGCTGGTCAAATTATTACTGACCTAGGTAACTTACTAAAGTCTCTATTTGGTTTAGAAGGTGAGGATTCTACAATTACTACAAAACTACAAATTGAAAGCACTACAAATACTATCGTTCAACTTGATGGACAAGTTATAGCCAATGCTATTAAGCCTTACCTATTGAATGATGAAGTACGATACGAAGGTACAGCGGGCAGTGCTGTAAAGAGATTCGTAATCTAGGAGAGATAACAAATGCCTGATTGGAGCTACGCTGGATATAGAATATTCGTTCAGGAATATCAATCTGGACACAAGCAGATTCTTCCTCGTCTAAACCCTATAGGTGGTGGTACTGTAATTCAACAGTTTGGTTATGATGAGCGTATTTTGAAGATAAACGCCTACGTAGTAGGTTTTTCAGATATGACACAAATACGTTTATTGACAACTTCCGGAATATCTTTTGATTTAGCTACTCCGATGGAAGGCACTTATGCTTATTATTGTAATGATGTACAAGATAAGTTAGTGAATTCTATATGCCAAACTCTTAGACCTGATTTACCAGAAGATTCACCTGTATATCAAGTAGACTTGGAGCTTTATTACGATGGCTGATATTCTTTATGCTAGTATTCCCGGCTTTACACAAATAGAATCTGTTAATGTTGCTACTCAGCATCAACAGTCTGTATCTACGGCTACTATTAAATGCTTGGGTACTACTAAAGATGTTGGCGATCAAGTAAATATTGACTTAGGTTATACAACAAACCACGGTCATGTTTTTAAAGGCTATGTAAAACAAATTGAACAAGTTTCACCGAACGCAGAATATCAAGTTACTTGTCACGATGTTATGTCAAGAGCTATAGATTATTTCTTTGTTCCTGATAATCCAGATGCACCTTTTAGGCGTGCCAACATTTCAGCGGAGGATTTGATAGAAGATGTTCTTAGAGAAGCCGGACTTACAAGTTTTGATTTTGATTCTACTTCTTTTACATTCGCTGTTACTGCCGGAGTCTATGCCGAAGTTAAACTTATCTCAGCTTATGACTACGCAAACGGTGTTAGTGATCTTATCGCTTGGCATATGTGGGCTGATCCTGCTACTGGCACTATCAAGCTAAAGAATAGAAAACCCTATTGGATGGCCGCAGGTAGCCCCGAAGCTTCACAACCGGGATATACAGCGGATACAGCATTGAAAACACTTGCAGATGGTATTGGCGGTACAATCATCAATGCTCGTTATTATGAACATGAAAGAGACTTAAGAAACAGAGTAGTAGTACACGGTGCTCCGGGTACAAGTGCTACAGCCACAGCATCAAGCCCTTACTTACCAGCTGGTTACTATAAGTCAGCTGCGCTGTACTGGCCCATTTTAGATAGTCAGTCAATGGCAGATAAAGCAGCTTCGTACAACCTAAGTTTGCTAAACAGACTTTCTATAGGCTTAGAACTAACCGTAGTTGGAGATCACGAACTACTAGCACATGAAGCGGTACACGCTACAGTAGACAGTATTTCAGTAGATGATGACTTTTATATTTATTATGCAGAGCACAACTGGTCTGCCAAAGGATACACAACAACATTAGATTTACGAGCTAAGGAATAGGAATGGCACAACAGACAATTAATGTTCAGATAAAACACGGTAGTAACGACATTACAAATACCGTAATATCTTACAACAGACAGGGTAGCATTTGTACCGGAGTTACACAGCTTACCCTAACTTTGGATACACCACATGCACCTTCAATTAATGTTTGGGATGTTATCAAGCTGTACGAAGAAGGTGTACAGCATGGTAAGTTTAGAGCGTTGGATATTAGTCGTAATGAACGTGGTGAAACGATAGTAGAATGTCAAGATGAAAGTGTAAGATTGACAGATTACTTTATTACAGAATCCTACTATATTGATTATCCATCATATACTAAGACTTGGATTGATAAGTTTTGTGCTGAGGCAGGAGTAACCGTATCGTATACAGCTGCCGGGAGTGGCGTACTTGTTAGTGAAAACACAAGTATAGGTGTGGCATCTGCCTATGATGTGATAATGCAGATGTGTCAATACACAGGTTGGTACTTTTATTTCGATAATGATGGTACTATGATCATAGGTGATTTGGACAAAAACTATGGGAGTACAGATTTAAGTGTCAACGAAAGCAAAATATTACAATTCGACCAATACATCGATGATAGCTTTTTACGTAATGAGGCTCATGTTTGGGGTAATGCTCAAAAAGATCAAAGTTGGGTGCTTGCAAAAGCACATGTAACTACACCTTGGGATAGAGGCCCAAAGGATCGTAGACCAATCTTATACGCTAATAGTAATATACATTCAATTTCAGCAGCTTACAGTATAGCCTATAAAATGTTAGACGAGTTTGCTCATTTGAAAAATGAGAAAGTAGTCAAGCTCGCGGGAGGTTATGATGTCGAGTTAGGTGATTTAGTACACGTAAGTTGTCGTCAATGGACTGGAAAAGGACTAGTAACAAGTATTCAGTCTGAGGCTAGTAATAAGGGTTACATAACTACACTTTCAATAGATGAACGCTGTCCTAGACTACTTGGTTACTTTGGATTTAGTGATTGGGTTTACACAGGACATGATACCAATGGTGTATGGCGTAAGGAAATTTTAGGAAGTACTTGGGAAGATTTTTCAACGGGGTTAGAAGATTTACACGTAACAGACCTAATTATTAAGAGTAACATGTTTGCTTGTGTAGCTGGTGGAGAAATGTACTGGCAAACAGGTACTACAGCATCATGGAATAAATACACACCGGAAGGTTTTGTAGATGCAGAAGGTTACTCATATCCACCAGAATCATTTGAATGTGTAGCTGTAGATATTGATACTTACACAAATCATATATACGCAATATATAAGTTTACACAAGCTGTTGAGGACTTTGCAGGGGTGCAACGCACATTCGTAGAACAGGTTGCTTGGGGTACACGTATAGCTTACACAGAAGTACATTTTGTATATGATGGTACAGCCTACCAAGACATTGAAGCTGTAGACATAATGCACTATGACTCAGGTGAAGTACTACCAACAGCAATAGCTCCATCGTTGTATGCCCTACTAAACAATCCAGAAGCATTATTTGGTACACGTAAAACCAATTGGAATATAGTACCAGACGCTAATAGTTTTGTATTTGGGCCTCTTGCTAATGATGAATTAGATGGTGGTACGTTTGACTATATAAGTAACAACTTTGGTTCTCATGTGCTTTGGGATAATAACTTAGGTATTTCAGTAAACAAGTACAATCAATTTTGCCTATTCAACTACAAAGAATACCCACCGGGAGACGCTTTAGCAAGACTATCCTACTCTGGAAATGGATGGGTACTGGAAACGCTGGCTTTACCCGGCTTAAATAACTACTGGCCCACAGGAACAGAACGTCTAGCAGCTAGATACATGTATTGGGATGGTGATCCTGATCCAGACGCTAGTGAATTCAAATTAATGGATGCCGCCTATACAGATGGTACTTTGAAAGTAGCGGTAGTAAATCAAGCTACAATTGGTGGACTTTGCGATTATAAAACACCGTATTTAGAATACTATAACTACATTAGTACAGAACATGTAACAGCGTCAGGTGTACAAGTAGTGGATGGTACTGCAACTTCTACAGGCGATATTGTATTTCTAAAAGACCAAGACGATCCGGTAGATAATGGTGCTTACTACTGTAGTGATATTGCAGTTTGGTCTAGAGTACCTGATTGGATACCGGGTTCAGGTTTGATTGTACAAGCTAAGTACGGTAGTGAAAACTATCACCGTTGTTGGCAGTTGCGTTTCTACAAGCCAGAAGATTTAGAGCTTGAAGTAACAGATTTGAATTTTCAAGAAGTTCTGGATGTCAGAGAAACATCTTCTGATATGGTGTTTGACCTAAACTTAGCTAATGGGAACGATTCACAAGGTATTTGTGTAACTAAAGTACATGAACCTGTATTCTATCATGATAGAATGTTTTGGGTAATGAGATTACATACTTCTGACGACGCTTGTCCTTTTGGACAGTGTGGTTATGGTAATTTAGATTATTACCTAGCTACTTGTATTGCGGGAGAAATAGGTAAAGGTAATGGGTCTGTAGATGTTAAGTTTCTATATAGAGATACTTATCAAAACAACGCAGCTTCATTGCGTAAAATGATACAAGAACTTGAACCAGTCGCTTGCGGACAGGGTGTAGCATTTATTAGTATAAAAGTAGACGCTGAAACAAATAATCCGCTAACTCGTTGGTATTTGGCTAAAACTGTAATTGATAGTGAGGGAGAGTTTACTTATTCAGAAGCTGACGCTATGATTGTAGCACCATATCCAGACTGTCAAGGAGCAGAATCTACATTATCACAAGTACGTAGAATAAAGGATGATATTGCTTGGACAGGGTATGATATTAAGGGTGAAATGATTAACCCTTACTTTAGAGCTACAATTAGAAGTAGAAGTAACTATTATAATCCTAATTGTTTACATTGTGGAAAGTGGGGTTCACACTACACAGAAACAGCAGTTGTATTAAGAGGTTCCATCTTCCAAGACTGGATGGAACAAGATGAAACTATAGGAGGGGAAGTGTGGACAGGGCTAACAGAGGTACAGTGTAGACCCGGTATACCATCATCTGTTTGTTGTACTACAACAGCGGAACAAGGTACGTTGGACATGACTGGCGACTTAGTGTATGGTACTTCTGGAAATAACAGCAATATTATTCCACTATCGAGTCGTTGGTATCCTATTTATGTATATTTAGGCTTATTTGTAAAAAGTTCAATAGACGATTCTGTAATTCATCAATTAGACACACCAAGCAATAATAGACAGGTTTGTAGGCAGACTGACGATTTTGATGGTGGTATTTACATAATACGTGGTAATAACATGTATAAAGAAATACCGGGCTTAGGCGTAGTTTCTATATCTTCTGGTGATCCAGTATACCCATTGGCTTATGGTTTCCAACTATTTTATCATGGTTGTGCTATGGGTACTATGAGTAACCTAAACGGGCAGACTAGAATAGAAGTACTGGATAAGAATTATATACTTCCGGGCTTAGAACTATGTTACTTATGGGAAGATGAACGTGATGAGTTCGATGATGTAACAGGACAATATACAATTAGGGATATGGATTTCTTTGGTTTCAATACCGAGGATTCAAAACCTGAACCTGCTATTTCATGGACATTTCCACCAATGTTAGCAACCTATGAGTTTGGCGGGATAACTTACTCTGGTATATGGCCCGAAAATATGAAAGTGCATCGTAGTATAGCAGAGTTTAAAGGTATTCCCGTATCTGGTATGTTTAATGATGGTAGAGTATTGAATTATGCTGGTACTACTCCAAGTGGTGTAACTTTTGATTATGATACTATGGCTTTGATGGCTACTCGTACACCAGACTTAGTAATGATGCCTACAACAACCGTAAGTGGTCTAAGTCACTTTACTTCATTATCAGGTATCAACTTCTCTCTAGAAACTTCAAATTGGGGAAGTAACCCTTATATGTTTGCAGGGCTAACACAGACTGTTCAATTTTGGCAGAAAGATGCTGGATTAGATGAGTTCGAGCAGTACCCCGGACATCCCGGTTCAGACATCCTAGTAATCAGATTAGATGATAGGGTATAAAACATATGCAGTATGAAATCAACTCGTTCAATTATTTTGATACGTTAGTACGCTTTTTAAGAGCGCAACCTATCAACTTGGCTGGTATAGCTGCTCCTAGCGGTGGTCAAGGTGGCGGTTCTGGTTATATTGGATATCTACCACAAACTAGAGTAGCCTACGACGAAACAGAGGCGGCTACCTTAGATACAGCAGTAAGTGGTAGTCTATTAGATAACCTAAATCACATTCGTTATACTATTACTACACTTTCAGGTATCGCAGCTGGTGGTGTTATCATTGAAGAAGATGGTGTAGTTGTTGCTAGTGGTGTAACTGTAATAGACTTTATCAACGATTTTGAAGTAGTAGCTGCAACTCCTACTTCCGTAACAGTGGCACAGGTAGCAGCTTCCGGTGTAGTAGCTCTATCAGGTGTACACAATGAGGACTTATCATCACAGATCGATGGTGCTACACAGCACTTTGATCTAAATAATGTATTCCATCCCGGCTATCTACGAGTATATTACAATGGTCTAAGACAAGACGGCAACTTTACAGCAGACGGTGATTTTGGTGGTTTTACTCTAGACTTTACACCAGAAACAGGGGATGCCCTAGTAGTAGACTATGACGTAGCTACGTCTGGTGGTAGTGGTACTTACGGACACACTCACTCACAGTATGTAACACTGTCTTTCTTAGAGTCCAATTATTATACGGACGATGATGTAAATGATATTCTAGATAATAAAGCAGATAGTGTACACTCCCACGTAGAAGCAGAAATAACTGACTTGGAACACAATGCTACTGCCCTTCAAGGTGTGCCTGTATCTGGTATTATCCCTGCCGATGAATCTGTATTACAATATGACGCTGATACCTTAGTATGGTCGCCTACTTCGTTGTCGGGTGTGCTAGCAAGAACAATACACCAGCAAACAATCTTCTCTATTGAAGGTACTAATATGGCAGCTGCCGACCAAGGTGTGAAGCCTCTAAGAATGTACGTACATGATGTAGGCTTTGATTGCCAATTAGAAGAAGTCTTTTGTGCGGTTAATACAGCCCCCGGTGCAGCTGATTTGCATATTGATATACTAAAAAATGGTTCAACTATATTCAATGCACCGGAATATCTAACATTACCAGTAGGTAGTGGTTATGCAGCTAGAGGCGATTTTAATGATGCTCAACTAGCAAAGGATGATTATTTACAATTCGAGTTAGTACAAGGTGATAGTACAGCGTCGGATTTGACAGTACACGTAAGATTCAAGTGGGAGGCTACATAATGGCTTGTTTATTATTAGAGAGTTTTGATACCTATGCAACGGGTAATTATACTGGAAAGTGGCAATCAATGGCTGGTACTATCGGAGCTTATGGTAGAGAAGGTACTAATGGTTTGACACATACTACAGAATCATTTATACAAAAAACCATTAGCAATAAACAAACGCTTATTGTTGGTATTGCTATTAAATTAGATACTACTAAGGATTGGAACTTGCTTGAATTTAGGGACGGCACTACAGTACAACTAGGCTTGTACACAGACGCATCTAACCAGATTATAATCAAAAGAGGTACTACAACATTAGAAAATACTAGCTATGCTATTCCTACAAATACTTGGATATATCTAGAATTCAAAGGCACAATTGATAACAGTGCAGGTTCTTATGAACTTAGAATTAATGGTGTTACAGAAGCTAGCGACTCGGGTATAGATACACAACAAACAGGTAATGCCTATGCTACATCAGTAGTATTTAGATTTAGTGGTATTGGTGCATCTAACCACTACCTTGATGATATCTATATCTTTGATGATGAAGGTTCTTTCTGCAATAACTTTGTAGGCGATGTTTACGTAGAGGCTATATTTCCAAATGCTGATGGGTATACAAATACTTGGGTAGCTTTTCCGGGCAGTGGTGATAACTATGAAGAAGTAGATGAAACCGATCCAGACAGTGATACAACATTCGTAGCTACATCCGGTGTAGGTTTTATAGACAGCTATGCATTTAGTAACTTAGTAAGTACTAGTGGTAGTATTTATACAGTACAAGTAAATCTATGGGCTAGAAAAGATGATGCTGGAAGTAGAACATTAAACGCCATAACACGTCCTACTACAGTGACTTATTCTGGTGCTGAACCGATAAGCTTAGGTAATACTTATCAATACAGCTTACATCACTTTGACTATAATCCAGAAACAGCAGGTAACTGGACAATAGCACAGATCAATGCAGCTGAATTTGGTATAAAGGAAGAAGCATAAAATGACTAACATTAGGGTATCACAAGAAGCTCTTGAATACTTAATAAGTAGAAACCCTAACCTTAGAGCATCGCAGGTATCTATTGAGGCTTTGTTAGGATTACTTAATAACTCTAATCTTAGAGTTTCACAGGCTAGCTTAGAAGTGCTAATATCTGCTGTAGCTCCAACACCATCAGCAGGTAGAGTACTTGGGCCTCCTGTGCAAATGATATAAGGAGGAAAACATGCTTATTTCAGGAGGAGATAATATATTTCCATATGCACAGGTTTTTGTTGTACTAGTCGTACTAACAAATATCTATTTATTGTGGAAATACAGAAATGAAATTAAAGGTTACAGACAGGCATTAACAACACCGTTATATCACTGGTTATTCCACGTATTGCTATTCTATTTGGTTACAACACCCGTACGTTTTTATACACACCCAAATTTGTTAGCAGATGACTTATTGACGTATTGGAGCTTAATAGTTAGATTACATGGTCAAATAGCATTAATAGCTACATTCTTAGGAATGGCTAGTAGGGAGGGTCTTACATGGAAGAACTTTTTACCCAAAGTCCTACGCTGGCGTTCATAGGGGCTGTAGTTATAGCCTTGTTAGGTGCGATACCGGGTATTTATGCTATCTGGAATCAGCGTAATAAAACACAAGCAGAAGTAGTAAGAACTGACGCAGAAGCGGCCGAAATAATAGGGCGTGCCTATAAGCAGCTACAAGATAGCTACTTAGAAATGATAGAGGCAATACAAAGCGACTTCAAAGAATGTGCTGGCAAAATAGATAAACTTACAACTGAGATCGCAGCTTTGAAAGCAGAAAATGAAAAATTGATTTTAGAAAATGTAGCTTTGTGCGAGGAAATGAAAAAGCTAGAAATTAGAATTAACGAACTTACTCAACAGCTAATGGAGGAGTAGAATGCCTTACGGAGTCGATAAGAAACAAGGAGGGGATAATCCCTCAAATACAAGGTTTATGGAACGTTGCGTATCCCGCATAAAGGGAAAGAATAGCAAAACCGGACAACCCTATACCAAAGGCGAGAAGATAGCTATTTGTAAAAAAGCCTTGGAACTAAGACGTAAATCAAAGAAGAGGTAATAAATGGCAAGTAGAAAAATCTATTTAGCTAGAAATGTAGAAGATGTAGATGTATCTGGTGGCATTAATGATGGCGAGGTACTAGTTTGGGATTCAGGAGCAGGAGACTGGATACCGTCAACCGTTAGTGGTGCTAGCGGAGCTTCTACATTTTTGGACTTAACAGACACACCTTCAGACTATGCAACTTATAGTGGTTATTTCGTTAGAGTAAACGATACAGAGGATGCTCTTATATTCGACACGGTTTCAGCAGAAGCTAATATAGCAATCCAACAAGACGATGTTGAGGTTGTTGCTACAGTCACAGCTTTAAACTTTGAAGGGCGAGATATAGTAGACGTAGCTGATGAGGGCGGTGGAAAAGCCACAGTTACAATTTCTGGTGGTGCTACTATACTAAATGAATTAGATGATGTTACTATACAAACTCTGGCAGCTAATCAACTACTATATTACAATACGGTCAGTGGTTGGATAAATGATCTAGTTCCAATTAGTTATTTAGACGATGTTACAATTACAGACCCACAAGATCATCAATTTCTAATGTACGATAGTGCTACAGGACAGTGGATTAATGAAGCTGTTTTAGGTGCAGATAATCTATTCCTTCATGAAGAAGCGTCCACAGTAGTAGGTGGGTATGAACAATTATTAACTACCCCATCTGATGATGCAGAAAATGTAGAGCAAATAATAATAACATCTGCTTCTGGTATACATTTAATAGATTCTTTTGTAACAGAAGATACAATAGGTAGAACTATTCTACAAGGTGGTGCTTGGCATACTGTTATGTTTGCTAAAGTAGATAGTGCCTCTGGTTCTACTTCTAATTTGGTAATTCGTGGATATCTAAGAACTGATGGGGGCGTAGAAACACTTCTAGGTGAACTTACAACTGATGCATTGACAACTTCCATAGAAGAATACGAAAATGACTTTGTACTGTCTGATATTATATGTAATGCTGATGACCGTATAGTAATTAAAGTATACGGACAAACTACTTCTGTACCAGCTAGAACTATTAGCTTTTACTATGAAGGTAATGAGCATTACTCACATGTACATACACCACTTTCGTTTGGTACAACGCAATCATTAGCTTTGGACGACTTGACAGACGTTAATGCACCAAGCCCGAATGATGGAGATGCTCTAACTTGGGATGATGATACGAGTAAGTGGATACCAGTAGCTGTTAGTGGTGGTAGCGGTGCTTCTGATTTCCTAAGTTTAGATGATACTCCAAGTTCTTATTCAGGTGAAGGTGAGAAGTTTGTAAAGGTAAACGCAGCTGAGGATGCCCTAGAGTTTGTAACTGGTGGGGCTGGTGCTTCCACATTCTTAGATTTAACAGATACACCAGATGACTATACCGATCAAGAATTCAATTATGTTGTTGTAAGTGGTGCTGAAAATGAATTAGTATTTATGCCACAAAATAGACAACCACTCTTTTATGGAGACATCCCCCCAGCTGAACCATATCGTACATATATGGCTGAAAACGGTAGCTCCGAATTTGAAATATATGGTGATTTAGATGGTTGGGAACTGATAAATGGTGCTGGCTCAAATCCAACACACACAACTCTTTCAGGTTGGCTAAATAGCTATCCAACTGACGACTACTATGATGTACATAACTCTCTGCCTAGCCGTTTGATTATGTATGGTTATGGTATTGGTGAAAAAATGCTAATAAAGAAACAGTTTACAGTAGCATCAGGTACAATAAGTGCTATTGCGGCTAAAGTTGGTATGTTTAATTCTAACAACACCGGAGATAAAGTTAACTTCTTTATTGCTAGAGACGAACCATCTGGCTCATGGGGAAGCGGCCCACCTAACGGTAGTTATGCAAATTCTTTCGAGATACAAAGAAACGGTGATAACCTATTCCTAAGACACTATAGAAAGAACGGTGCTGGTGAAATTAACGTAGATACTACCCAATTCATACCTTGTCAAGAAATATTTTTAGCTTTTACTACACAAAGTGACGACTCTATAAAAGCATGGTGGAGTATGGATGGTGTTATTTGGTCAAGGGTTACACAAGATACATCAACAGATGTTCTTTGTGGAGCTATAAATTGGGTAGGTATTGGTTTGTATGATGGTAGCTTAGCCCATCCTCCTACTATGTGTGTAGTAGATTGGATTAGAATGATTAAAAATGAAAATAACCTATGGCGACTTGCAGGAAACTGGAAGAACGACTGGTAAAATGGAGGCAATATATAATGTTATTTGGTTTTGATGTAAATCATTGGAAGCATCCCGTACCTATTGAAACAATGATTGACGAGTGGGGAGCTGAGTTTATTATAGGTAAAGTAACGGATGGTGTATCCTATCCCGAAGCCTATATCCAAATGTATCTAGATTGGAAGAAACGCACGGAGGCTAAAGGTAAGCCATTTGGTTCTTTCCACTATTGGAGAGTAACAAAAGACGCACACGCCCAAGCCGACTATTACCGTGAAAAAAGTGGTGAAACGGACTTTCCTCCTATCTATGATGTAGAGAAGTATTACAATGCTGGCTACTATAGCAGGTATGTAAATGCACAAAGATTACGTAAGTCTATTGAACGTACAAAGATAAACTTTGGTGTCAAGCGTCCTATTATCTATACTAGCTACTATCATTGGCTAGAGCTAACTGGAAATGCCGACTTTACGGATTGCGATCTATGGATTGCTAACTACGGTGTAGTATCTCCTAAGATTGCTAAAGTATGGACAGAGTATAAGTTCTGGCAGTTTACTGATAAAGCACAGGGTAAATATGATGGTAACTACTTTAATGGTGATTTAGCAGCTTTCATGCAATATTTGAAGAAAGAACCTGTAACTCCACCAGAACCTATCTATCATTTAGGTAAGATTTTGAAAGTACGAGTAAATGCTGTAAATGTAAGAAGCGGCCCAAGTACGGGCTATGGTAAAGTAGAATTACTACGACTAGGCGATGAACCAATTGAATTAGAAGAAGTGGTTAAATCTTCTAAGGAAGCATGGGCAAGAATAGGATGGAATCAGTGGGTAGCCAAGATGTATAATGGCAACACCTATGTAACTTATAAGTAATACAAGTGCTGTAGTATCATCCACAAATACAATAGCATAGGTAGGGGGCGAGAGGGCATGGATTATGATAAGCAAAAAGCTTGTCGATTACTTAGTGATCGACCAAGATACAAATTTAAAATTTGCTATAGATGTAGAAGGCAGGAAATATCTTCTACCACCCGATCTAACTATGCCAGATATACCTTCTATCACGCTTTCGGGCTTGGTGGTAACAATATCTGGCATTGACATATTTAATGAAGTAAACGTAGAACCACCCGAAGTATACGTCACGGTTTCGGGGCTTAGTGAAAAATTTTATGAAGAAGTGTACCTACAAGGATACAACTCATCAAACTTTCCCAACATAAATAACTACTACCCCATCCCCTACACGACCTATACTGTACAACCAAACGAAACTCTAGTCCTTACCTCGCTCGTCGCCGTTCAAGATAGAAATAAACAAAGTATACTCGCTTTTTACCGTGACGGTGTAAGAGAAAGAGAAATCCCCTTCATAACCGACCTAGGTATCAACTTTGAGAAGGGACATAGGTATTATGAAGGGGAGACAGTATCAATAAAGATAAAACCCGGTGATAAACGCACTAGGGTACAAGTATATGCAGATGGCTATATAATGGAGGAGTGATATGATTAGAAAAATAATATTTGGCATAATAACGGGTATTTTGCTTATAACTGGCTTAAGTGCATCAAATTCTGTGAGTTATAAGGTATTTCTACCTATAATATTCAAACCAAGAGAAACACAATTATTGCAGTGTTCTCACTATTTACATGATAGTTATGGTATTAGTGCTGGCTATGTACAAGCGTGGGCATTAGTACAATACGAAGGAGATTATGCTGTACAACTAATCCCTCAAAGCTATAACAATGGTAAGCCTGTAATATGGAGATGGGAAACACACACAGCTGCTCCTATTTTAGGTATACAGCCAGAACTAAACTTCTTATGGCAGAATCCTGATCCTGATACTTATTGGCATAGTAGCGGTGTTCCTATTACTGTAGGTTCAGCGTGGGAGGCTGTTACTCACATAGGTGGGTCTAAGGGTTATACTATTTATGCCTATGTGTTTCCAAAGTCTTACGGTAGTTATCCTATCAGGTGTACCCTACATCCACATGATTAGTCTGTGAACCTTTAATTGTTCTGTGGACTAAGGGATTTGGGGTGTGCCAGTCCGTGCCCTCCACATCGGCTGGCAATTCGGACAATTCAGGTCATATTTGTCCGAATAGGGGGGATATCGGACAAAAACTATCCGAATTATCTACTTCAAATTGGAGTATTTCGGTCTAATTACTCTACTCTAAATCGGACAAAAACTATCCGAGTTATCTATTTACTTGTGAAATACTTCACACCTATGGTACAGGAATGTTAAAGAATTCGCTTTAAGATACCTTAAAGAATTCGTTTAATGTTAAAGAATTCAGCTTTTAAGATACCTTAACAAATTAAACCTTCATTAAAGGAAGATTAATAAAACCTTTCAAAATCGTTAAGATCAAAGTATGCTTTTTCAACTATAATGTATCTATGTTTGCGAGTAACAAACAAATCAAATCGAAAGTGGAGGTTTAAAATCATGGGCAAAAAAGCTTCAGAAATAACCAGAATTTTATCAGCGGTTTTCCAATTTGGTGAAACTATCATTAAGCTAAACGAAGAAAACCACAAAGCGGTTTTGGCGGGCTTGCTAAATATCCTCACATCGTATGCGGGCAACAACGATGCGATAGCTTCCCGTGAAACTGTCATGGATTTTATTTCGGATGTGAAAGTTTCCGAAATGAAACAATACCAAATCACTGTATCCGACGAAGTGAAAACAGTTTCTTGCGATGGTGAAACCCTGCTTAACCTGCTTAATGCATGGGGTCAAGTTTCCACAGAATGGCATGTCGATCGTGGAGGCAAGAGGCAATACACGAAAGAATCACCCGCAAAGCTTGGAAGCTTGCAAAGCTAACTAATCAGACCAAATTACTCGCAAATCGGAGGGTGACACCAGTCACCCTCCAATCCTTATAAATAAGACCAGAATTATCTAAATTACAATCGGAGGCAAGATGACAGACCAGACAATTATCACCGGATTAGTCCAATTACTGACAAACTACCCAATTCATACCTTTTTTGTCGTGTTTTTTGTAGGCTTGCTACTCGGATTATTCAGACTAGAATTGTCCAAATTTCGTAGCTGATTGGAGGTGATCAAATCTAGATAATCCGGATGAATTTACTCCGGATTATTTTTTTGGATCTAATTCGGACAATTCCGACCCAAATTGTCAACTCTGCGACGAATTGGACTATTCCTATCCGAATTGTCGTATTCAACCCCAGGAGGATAATTCCGACAATTCCGACCGGCTTTGTCCAAATTGAGCCATGCCCGCTCGAATTCGGACTAATTGGATAGTTTTTGTCGCCTTTGGGCTTCGGCTAATTCGGACTAATAAGGTCTAATTTGTCGCCTCTGTGGTGGCTATACGCATATAACTGAAACTTAGGTAAATCAAACTTAGCTTTGTCAATAGGTAATGGCAAACTTAGCTTGTCCAAAATATGCAATTTCAAACTATGAAAAAGCTAACTTTTGTAAATCGGACAATTTTAGTCCAGTTTCCGTTGGTTTGGGATGACAAACTTGGGTAATTTGGATATAGATTATCCTATTTATTGTACGATTCGTAGCAAAAGCATAGTTTGTTCTGTGCCGAAGTAAAGGGCGAGATAGCCTGTCCAAAAAATCCCCGGCTAAGTATGAAATGGCAAACTTTGGCTGTCCAAAAATTTCGGACAATTAAGGTCTAATTAGTCCAATTAAGGCTATACGCATATAGGTGATACTTAGCTTTACCATACCTAGTAATGGCATAGTTAGGCTGTCCAAAATATCCGGCAATTCGGACAAAGTTTATCCAATTTGTCCTATTAGGCTATACGCATATGATTCCTAAGTATGACTCGGCATAGTATGTGGGTGGTAGAATGGGTGAGCATACGGGTCAGTGTGTGTTTGTACTGAACCTCTCGACTTCCCTAAGTATGCTTACTATATATTACTCTATATTGTATGCTACCTTATACTATGTAATACACAGTATGCTTTATCTATCTATGAATCTCCATACTACCCCTATCTATATAGCACTATTACTATTGATTTTACTATCTTTGATGTTTGTTTAGTCTGTTTGATTGTTTGCTTTTCCATAGTCTCACAGAGCTAACTTCACCTTCTCACATTGGTTGACAATACTTAGTTTTCGTGGTATAATGTATATAGTTTGGATAGCATAGATTGGTTTGGTTGGTCAAGGTTAGGCAAAGCTAGGTTTGGCAAATCTACCCTTTTCCATGTCGGCATTTAATCGGTTGTTTGATCTATCATAGTTTGAAGGAGCAAAAAATGTCTTACCATAATGAGATAGCTGGGATTTACGAACCAAGTTTGGTCGAAATATTTGATAGGCTAAACTCGGAGGTATTCGATGGAAAGCTACCTACGCCTGATGCTTTGGCTTACGATTATAGACCAAGCAATCGTAGGGGCGGGCAAATTTACTACCGATACTCAGATGGTCATTGTTACTACATCGTAGTTAGGGGGAAACAAAAAGACAATCCAAAGAACGTTGAGCTGACTATGCTTCACGAAATGTGCCACCTTTCTTTGATTGTCCAATTCTTTGAAAGCGACCTTCGGAACACCAATTATAGGATTAAGGATTTTGTCAAAGACAAATCTGGTACTTTCATCTTAGAGCTGGCTAAAGCTGCCATCAAGTACGGTTGCACATTTCGTGAATTGGAATGTTGGTCTGATGAGGATAGTCCTGACAAAGAAACCACAATTACTTCCAAGAAATACAATGAAATTCAATCCGCTAAATCATTGTTGGCTACTCTATCTCAGGGAGGCAAATAATGATCTTTCAAAACTTGATTGACTTCTTTCGACTGTTCAACGATAGCAAGCACATTGATAGGGTTACTATCATTCGGAGTACTGATGGCTTGCACAAAGTTGAGATGTACGATCTTAGGGATAACTTAGTAGCCGAGGCTAAGTTGAATTTCGTAAAAGGTTTACCAAGTTTGAAGATAACGTTTCAGGATCATCCTTTGGGTGCTCATCTTGGGCTACGTCATACTTTCATGCCTTCCCAATTGGATGAAAAGTTGATTGCCGATTATTGGGAAAGACGAACTACACCCAAGCAAACTTCCAAGAAGGGTGCTAGACTCGGCAAGCTTTCTCGTATGAATCCAGAAGTCAAAAAACGACAAATTGCCTCAGCAAAAGCATTGTTGGCAACACTATCCAACCAATAGGAGTTTGAAATGCCAAAGTTCAATAATCAAGATGTAGATGTCAAAGAATTGGAAGCTGAGTTTGGTCATATCGAGTTTGTTTCCCTAGACCAAGCCATTCAAACTTTGCAACAGCTATGGTCGGAACCCGAACTTGAGGGTGATGACATTGAGGATGCAAGGATTGAATACCTACCAATGACCCTCGAAGATCGTGCCGATAGAATACTAGAACAAGGATTGCGAATCCTAAAGGAGGGTGTCGATAGATAATTCTCTACCCATGATTGGGCTAAAGAAGCTCCACCGATTTTGGTGGGGCTTTTTTAGTTCCTCCAAACTTAGCTCAAAGTGGGGTAGCCCCGCCTTGACCAAACATAGGAGATACAAAGATGGCTAAAACAAACATTGTAGTAATAAACTCAGATGAAGTAAATTCAACAATGGCTTTCGATGATCCAAAGTCACTTATCAACTTTGCTGGTGAATACTTAGATGCATCTGACGATTGGTCTATTCCTTGCGAGATAATCTTGGTTCACAAAGATAATCAGGTTATCCGGCAAAGACTACATAAGGTATCTGACTTGATTGATTTCTTTCAAGGCTATTGTTCGGCACTATGGCTTAGTGAAAGCAATCCTGTCAAACCTGACATGGACTGGACACAATGGGCAGACCAAAATACCATTAGCAAAGCCTATGACTCTAGGGATGCCTAATAACTACAAAAGCAAACTATAACCTGTCAAAATATAGGAGACTAACATGAACCACAATGATTACATGAAAGAGTTTGGGATCGAAAATTCGCTCGAGCATAGGGTGAAACTGATAGAACGCCAAGAACAGATTGAAGCCATGTATCGAGAGGATTTATTGGTAGCCAAAGTATCCCGCCAAGATAGACTTTGGATGGCTGGTATTCCCCAAATGCGATTCGTAACTAGGGATTTGAACTATACCCTGAATGTTACTCTTGATATTACCCCTATATGCTTTACGGAAAACTAACAAAAGCAAAGTTTGGTTTGTCAAACCCTGTGGAGAACCATACTTAGCCTGTCCATAAAATTAGGAGACAAAAAATGCCAGATGTAGGAATGCTCGATAAGTACGTAAATGAAAATATAACCCTGACGATTGACCTTGATAGGTATGGTCAGGATGCCCAAGACCCAATGATTGTAAAGGGGTTCTTAGAGAAGTCAAAGACCAACAGGTATGAATATGAGCTAACTTTGCCCGATTGGTTTATTACCATCCGGTTTGTTCCAACTTCGGCACAAGTAACTTTGCAACTGGATGATGAAGGCAATGTCTATGATATTGCTATCTTGGTTCTATGTTTGGAGGATTCCTAATGTCACCAATGAAGTATGATCCTGAAAGTGGAACGTTCGTAGAAAGCGAAGGCTGGCGTAGCTGGGGATGTACGCTATTCTTAGTTGAATACCTAATTTCGCTGGTCTTGATTGCTTGGCAATTTATAATCTATGCTATTGCCTTTGCTGTTTTAGGCATTCCGATTGCATTGATTGTAATTGCTGTATTGGCTTTGTTTGGGCTAATATAGGAGGCAATATGAATGGTTCAATTAATGTCCGCTATCAATTCATTTCAACTAATAAATTTATAGTTGTAAATGTCTATGATGGCACAGCGACTCTTAGCGTGATAGGTGATGGCCGCAAAGTTACAGAAATCAAACTTACACCAGAAGAGCTTGCAAATCTAACAATTTTCCTAAAAGAAGTTAATATTGTAGAGGTCTAACAATGGAAGCACAATATATGTTAATAGAAAGAATCTATGATGGTGATAGCTACCACAATCCTAGGATACTAGGCGTGTTCACCAATATGCTTGCCGTAGAAAGGTTTATACAAACTTCGACTGATTACGAATTACCTGATGGTAAGAAACCTAAGTTTGTTTCCTGTCGTCAGCTCATCGAATTTCCGGTTGGAGATACCCGTTACCAGTTAGAATTGACAAGCATTCCGCTCAATCCGTACAATAGGATTGGTGAGCTAGCCGACCAGTTTGCGGATGAACCGTCATTCTTAGAACATGAAAATAACTTCCAAGCTCAGTCCAGTTTCTTAGCCCATCTAAAGAACGGCATATCTGTTCATCTATGGTTTGGTAAGGATAGATTGGATTTGCAATTTTGGGGTTGGGCTATTGTCCTGCTGGAAGATGGAACTTGGTTTTGGGA
>Ga0209536_100000361_pt1 | contig 72415 bp, 68 predicted proteins | sample DeeMarSeWOR28_12_FD_187461 | JGI IMG/M metagenome (GOLD analysis project Ga0209536, IMG submission 187461) | Marine sediment microbial communities from White Oak River estuary, North Carolina - WOR-2-8_12 (SPAdes) (version 2) | ecosystem: Environmental > Aquatic > Marine > Intertidal zone >...
CCCTCAAGGGTGAATACGATACCAACGCAATTCACTTATTTGCCGTCACCCTGAACTGGAAGTTTTAATCTACTATTTGATTAATAAACGCCATCCACGATTTTCTAATTTTGGGGATTGCGGCTATGATGACAGCCTTTGATTATCTGTAAAACACTTGTTTATTGTGCTTGCAAATCTAACCTCAACACGCTTAAGTTTAAAAATAGGTTGCAAAATTTAAAGGGCATAACATTATTAGCCAATTCACAAACTCACTGTGGTCATTTTTTTATTTGACTTAAATCAATTTCATTTTCTCAAGGCTTATATAAATATTTCATATAAAAGGTTTTCATCGATTGTAACGATCAGATTTCTCCGAAAGGAGGTCGAGAAGATGTGCGAAAGCTTTAAAACCAATTGTGTCTGCAGGCAAAAAACGGCCGAGATCTTTTTTGGGAAAATGGTTCTGTCCGAAAATTCGGTGGCACAGGTTTATTGCCCGAACTGCAGTCAGGATATCGATTCCGAACGCAATGACCGGGTATGGGACAACGACTGGATCCTTGAGCTGGATATGGACGTTTTGCGCACGCATGCCGCTTCAATGGGGATTGCACCCCAGGAAGTAACCGCAGCCTGGGTTTTCGACCAGGGGTATGCCACCTGGGTCGGTATCACGCCGGATGATACCGAAAGAAGAAATCAGGAGCGCGCGGAAATCCAGAAGCTTGCCAAATTCGACCTGCAGGCCTACTACCGGGCAATGAAAGAATGGGGACTGGGCCGCGAAAAGAAGTTCATGGCGGAAGGCTGGCGCAAGATGCGGCCGGCTTAGAAAATTTGAATTGAATTCGATGGTTCATCCGACAAAGAAGACGCGGGCAGGATCAATTTGGTCCTGCCCTTTTGTTTTATCCGATCGCGGTTTTGAAGTTTTCATCAACTTTTTCCCAGTTGATGATGTTAAAGAACGCCGTGATATATTCCGGCCGACGATTCTGGTATTTTAAATAATACGCGTGTTCCCAGACATCCAGGCCGAGAATCGGTATGTGACCCTGGCTTAAAGGGTTATCCTGGTTCGGTGTCGTTGTGATTTCAAGTTCACCGTTGTTCAACACCAGCCAGGCCCAACCACTGCCAAACAGCAAAGCGGCTGCATTTGAAAATTTTTCTTTAAACGTATCGTAATCACCGAATTTTGCTTTGATCGCATCTCCGACCTCACCGCCGAAATCGACTTCTTTCCACAAAAGGGGCCAGAAAAAGCTGTGATTGGCATGGCCACCGCCGTGATTTCTGACAGCGGTTCGAATTTTTTCCGGTATGGAATTGAGATCCTTTATGAGGTCTTCGGCGCTTTCCTTTTGCAAATCATCGTAACCTTCCAGAGCGGCATTGAGCTTGTCAACGTAGGTCTGGTGATGTTTGGTATGATGAATTTGCATGGTTTGCTTATCGATGTAAGGTTCCAACGCATTATATGCATACGGAAGTGCGGGCAATTTATGAATCATGATTCCACCTCCCATTTTCGTCATTAAAATGTTAATAAAACGGATTAAAATTAGATGTATTTTCGGGTTTACTTAGCTGTTAAAAATAATTATAAGCACTAAATCTAATCCCACAACCCATTCATTTATCAATAAATATATTTAAATATCAAATAGTTATCTTATTTCTGCGCTACAATTTTATTTGGAGGTCCCCTCTGATGTCCCGTGCCAGACGTGTTTTTGATTTTCTCGGTTTGACCCAAAGCACCGTCGGTTTGCTGTTCATGGTGGTATTGGTGGGAATGGGCGAGCGCATGGCCGAACGGTTTTTGCCGATTTATTTACTGGCGCTTGGCGGCGGGGCCATTTCTATCGGGCTTTTAAACGGATTGGATAATTTCCTTTCGGCGATTTATGCTTTTCCCGGAGGGTATCTTTCCGAGCGCATTGGAACCAAGCGCGCGCTGCTTGTTTTTAATTGTATGGCAATGGTCGGGTTTTTGGTGGTGATTCTTATTGCGGCGTGGCAGGCGGTCCTGATCGGAGCTATTTTTTTTCTGGCCTGGTCGGCGATCTCCTTACCTGCGACCATGGGCCTGATTGCGAAGGTTCTGCCGACAAAAAAGCGTACCATGGGGGTTACGATGCATTCGCTTGTACGGAGATTTCCGATGGCGCTGGGACCCATTTTGGGGGGCTTATGTATCGGTGTCTGGGGGGATATAGGTGGTGTTCGCGTGGCCTTTAGCGTGGCATTCGTTTTGGCTTTTGTGGCCGTTTTGCTGCAGCGGAAATTAATCGAGGATGATTCCAGCAAACAAGCGGACGATGAATATGCCCTCCGGCCCGAAAAAAATCCCTTCAAGCTGTTTCAAACCATGGATTCTTCCCTCAGGCGTTTGCTGGTTTCAGATATACTGATACGCTTTTGTGAACAGATCCCTTATGCCTTTGTTGTGGTGTGGTGCATGCAGACGATCACCCACCCGGTCTCGGCTTTTCAGTTCGGCATTTTGACGAGCATCGAAATGGCCACCGCTGTGCTCGTTTATATTCCGGTTGCACACCTGGCGGATAAAAGCACAAAAAAGCCCTTTGTGGTGATCACATTTATCTTTTTCACTTTTTTCCCCCTGGCCCTTTTATTCTGCCAGTCTTTTGTGTGGCTGGTGCCCGCATTTGTGCTCAGGGGTTTAAAAGAGTTCGGCGAGCCGACCCGCAAGGCACTCATACTGGATCTGGCACCGGAGAACTGCAAAGCCGGTATGTACGGACTTTATTATCTCATCCGCGATGTGTGCGTCTCGGTCGCCGCTTTTGGCGGTGCATTTTTATGGCAGATCAGCCCCACCACCAATTTTATGGTCGCCTTTTTATTCGGCGTCGTGGGGACCATCGGATTTACACGTTATGGTACCGATGTCATACCGACTCGACACTGACAATCTCAGGTATTTTCTTTTTGACATAGGCTTCAATCCCCTGTTTCAGGGTCATCTGGGACATGGGGCACCCGCCGCAGGCACCGGTCAACCGAACCTTGACAATGCCGTCTTCCACTTCAACCAGTTCCACATCTCCGCCATCGGCCTGCAATGACGGTCGTATTTCATTCAATGCGCTTTGAACCTGTTCTTTCATTTTTTCCTCCTGCCTATTTTATTGGGGTGATTTGATTTGGCTAAAGCCCCTAATACTTAAATTATACCACTTAGTGGTATTGGTCAAGTCGAGGAGCCTAATTTCTTCTCTTCTTCTGTTGACACATTCTGATATAGTCCCTAACTTTCCAGATAATAAATAACTTCCGGAACCATCTTCCATCGAATTTAAATATCTTCCCCGAACTAAAAAGGAGAAAGCAAAAATGAAAAAGTGGATATTTATTGGTCTCGGTGCGATTGTCGTCATCCTCATTGTCGTTGTGGTTGTCGGTATTTCAAAGCTGGGCCCGATCGTCAAAATGGCGGTCAACACGTACGGCCCTAAAATTACGGACACCGAATTACGGGTGGATGACGTCGGAATTTCCTTATTTTCGGCTGAAGCCAAACTCAAAGAGTTTTTTCTTGGAAATCCAAAAGGCTTCAAATCTCCGAGTGCCATGAAAGTCGGCTCTGTTTATGTGGATGTGGATGAAGGTTCACTCACAAAAGATACCATCGTTATCAATAAGGTCGAAGTGGTCGGACCCGAAATCACCTATGAGAAGCGAGGCCAAACCGATAATTTTAAATCGATTCTGAACAATGTCCAAAAAAATGTCCCCAAAGGAGAATCCGCTAAAAAGGAGCCGACCAAGGAAGGTGCGGGCAAACAGCTGGTGATCAATGATTTTATTCTAAAGAACGGCAAGGTCAACCTGGCGGTGGAACTGCCCGGCGGCATTTTCGGTGACCAGGAAATCAAGGCCGATCTTCCCGACATTCACCTCAAAGATATCGGCAAGAAGAAGGGTGGTGCCTCGCCGGCAGAAGTGGCCAAGGAAATATTTGCGGCGCTGTATGGCAAAATTACGTCACCGAATGTGATGGGGGCTTTAAACGACCAGCTCAAAAAACTGGGTGGTGTTGGTGTCGAAACGGTTGAAAAAGCCGCTCAAGAGGGGCTCAAAGGAGCCACCGATGCTGTTAAGGGCGCAGGCAAGGAAGCGGGAAGTGTTACCGATAAGGTAAAAGGGCTATTTGAAAAAAAGGACTAAGGTATATAATGTCGCACGCAAATCCGCAAAGATCGCAAAGAAAGATTATGGTTTTGTGCAAGTAAAAAAAACTTGGCGTCTGAGCGTCTTTGCGTGAGGCTTTCTAACTGCGATTCGCTCCTATTAGGGTTCATCCGACTGGATTTCATCCAGGGTTTTTTGATATTCTTTTATCAACGGCCCGCCAAGCATTACCGCATGGCGGGCCGCCTGTTTGGCCTCCTGATTTTTACCCTGCTCCCACAGCACCTGGGCCAGATTGTTAAAAGCCGCACCTTCATTCGGGAAAAGATCCGTTGTTTTTCGCAGCGCCTTTTCTGCCGATTGTAATTCTCCCTGTCTATAAAGGCTGTTGCCCAGACCAATATGGGCGGCAAAATTCTTTGGCCATTGATTCAGTGCCGTCTGATACCCCTGCGCTGCTGCGCCCCACTGGCGGGATTTTTCCAAACCGACAATCGCCGCGACATACCCGATTTCGTTTGCTGAAGCAGGTAAGCGGTAAGGCGGCAAAATGACCAACCCCCAATAATCACTTCGGGCCCATGTATTTTCAAAGGCCCTTAAAGACGTTATTTTGCGATTTGTTATTCCGGAGTGCAGGGTGACCGCACCTTCGTTAAGGTCATAACCGATGACAACCGCATAGTGCCAAAGGGGGATCCAGGAAAATCCCAGATTTTGTAAAACGATAACCGGATGCCCGGCCGCAATTTCTTTGAGCAGCGCATTTGCGCCGCTGATGGGATAGGCAACCCTTCCATGGCGGCGGGTGGCGGTGACCATAGCCGGCTGCAGACTGCCTTTGAGGGAAGGCGTATATACCTGCGAAGTGAGGTCGTCCGGATCGATTTGAAGGCCGCTCCAGGCAAGGGCCATTGCCAGAGATGCCGGTCCGCACTGGTATTCTTTTTGGGGATAAAAAGGAACCGCATTCAATTCATGTTTTGACGGTATGCCCCCGGGATCCTGGTACCAATTTTTTATGGATACGCTGGCACATCCGTTAAAAAACAACAGGGCGCCGATTATCCCAAACGCAAGAATGCACAGTTGTCTAAGCCGGTTGCAATGGCCCTTGTTTTTGGTTTTATCTGATGAATGTGAAAACGTCCGTGTAACCCAATGCATCGGTAATTGCTAAAATAACGACAATGATACCAACGGCAATCAAAAGACCCACAAGGAAGTTGCCGCCGGCCGGAAGTTCTTCGATCTGGTCGGCAATTCGCACCGCTTCGGCATCGGTCAGACTATCCACCCGTGCCATGGCTTCCAGGGGATCGATTCCCTGTGCCCTCAAAACCGACTGGGCGTCTTCGCGCGCAAGGATGCTTTTGATTGTGTTGCGGGCGTCCTGACCTTTGGCGGACATAGCCAGAGTCGCTTCTGTTTCGATCATAGCCGCTAAAACCGGTTGAAACGGTACGGTTAACAAAACCATTAAGATTACGAGAAACACACTTGTCGATTTCGATCGTTGCCGAATCAATTTCATCCTGAACCTCCTGTAATTTTTTTAATATATCCTATCTTCAAAACCCATAATTGTCAATTTTTCTCAATCGAAGCAATTGGTGCGAGATAAAACCGAATCCGGTGGAGACCGGCTACAAAACGGACAAATTTAGTTCAAGATTTCTTTTCGTTTTTTGATGATACACTTGAAAATATGCGAAACACCAAGACCGGAAAACAGCATAGGTGATATTAAAATCGTGAAAATAAATAAACCCCCAAAAAGAAGTGGTTTTTCAATTTGGAGGTTTATCCTTTACAAATGATTTGTTTGAGCTCAATTCGATCGTTGATCATATTGAGTTTCTTTAACCTTCACCGCCGTATTTAAAGGAGAGATTTACCAGGGCGCGGTAAGCGACGACTTTGCCGTCTTCAACCTTAAGATCCAGCTTTTGAATTTCCGCGATCCTAAGATCTCTCAGGCTCTTGGCCGCAGTTTCCACTGCATTTTTAGCGGCTTCTTCCCAGGAATTGGGACTACTTCCTACCAGTCTGATGATTTTGTAAACGCTTTCGGACATTTTTTCCTCCTTTCATGCAACCGCAAGCACGATGTTGGTTGAACGACTTTAGCGGCAGTCTTCTGGTTGTTGAAAATTCGCCGCTCTGCCATGCCGATATTTAAGCCCCTCTAAGTTTTCGGGGATCAAATCAAAAGCCTCCAAACGAATAGAAAAATTCCGTTGGAGGCTTTAAACGCGTAATTTGGAATAACCTCTCATCATCAGATCCTCCGTTTGCGCACAAAATGTTAGAGTTAAAGCGAGAATATAATCTGATACTATGTTGATGCTTAAAGAAAGGAAAGTCTCTTCTTCAATTCGAAGGTCCGGTTCGGATCAACAAAATTCAGCGGTGCTCGATCTCGGTTCAAAAAGAAATTTGATGAATCTCGACCTAAGTTGAGCGATTGTCGAGGTTGCCACAGCTACAAGGAAGATGTCGTTCCGTTATAGTTTTCTATGCGGGACGGCATCTGACGTAGTAGATGTGGTAAGATCGGCAATCCCGACCTGTTGGGTCGTAGCTGAAAGCGAAGACCAAAGGGTTTCAAATTTTAAAAATATAAATCGAAAGGATCTATATCAAATAAGACAAAATGATCCATTTTTAAAATTTGAAACTCTCAATTTAGGTTTGAATATGTAAGGTAAGTTAAACAATGAAAGGACTAAAGTCAAGCTTGAAAAAAGAGGAGTTAAAAGCGTTTCTATGTCATAATGATAACTTTAGAAGGGACTTTTAAGGCCGGGCAAACCTAACGCCATTTTTTATAGGATGTTTTAAGTTGCTGAAACCGCTCTGCGCCGATAATTTCCCTGACACCGATAACAAACCCCAGACGCTCGTTGGATAGATCCGTGCGGGCACTTTCGAGTCGCTTGAATTGCTTGCGGACTTTGGCATCATCAACGGTTTTTTCCCCCAGAAGCTCATCGAGTTCAAACTGTTCACGCTCCACCGCATTTTTTAATTTAATGAGCTCGCGGTGGCTCTTTGCATACAGCTGATCCAGCTCACGGATTTCTTTTTGAGTCAGATTGAGATTTTGAACGACTCTTTTATTGTACCACCACTTTCCGGAAGGTACATCCTGACCGGTGGCGAAGCCGGGTAGACTGATCATGAAAATCAACAGTATGCCAATCCAGACCTTTGTTAACATATTAATGATCCTTTCTTTGCGAGTGTGGAGATTCGGGCTGCACCTTCATCGATCGGAATCAGAAAATCCATAAAATCCTCATCCAGGCTCAAACTGGTTTCTCCAACAATATCCAGATAGACCGGCGGCAATGCGTTTTCCACGAGGTTATTTACCTGGGTCATCAGTCTTTCTGCTTCTACCATATCCTGGGCTGAATTTCCAATATTACCTTGCTGTTGATTTTGAATCAAAACCGTTCCCCACACGATCAGAAATACAGCCGCAACCGCCGCAGCGCTAAAGGCAATTTTCCAGTTTAATAAGGGCCACCGAACTTTTTGTTCTTCCACAATAATACGCTTTTGCGGCATCGGTGCATAACGCTCAGCCAGTTGCCCCAGACGCGCCAGTTCCTGTTCGAGATGCTCTTTGCGCGTGCGACATTGGAGGCATTGCACCAGATGCTGTTGCTGCATCACAGACAGATCGGTGTAATCAATTACAGCCTGCAGAATATCGTTTTCTTCCAAATGCAGTTCTTTATGGTTATGGATACTCACGTTATGTCCTCCCGAAGAAATTGACGTAACGCCTTTTCTTTCTTGAATTTTGCCAAGGCCCGATACAGATGGGTTTTTACGGTGCTTTCACTTTTTTTCAGTATCCGGGCGATTTCATTTATATTTAAGTTGTCCAGAAACCGTAACATAAATACTTCGCGTTCCATTTTCGAAAGTTTCTCTGCGATCCGCCCAATCTGCCGCCAGAAGTCTTCCTTTAAGACCTGATCCAGCGCTTCGGGCTGTTCCTGAATTTGGGTGGCCTCCGGTTGGATGTCGGGTTTTTCATCGGAAGATTTGAATATGGATCTGACTCTTTTTTTACGCAAATAGTCATTCACCCGGTTTACCGCAATCCGAAACAGCCAGCTGCGAAATCGATCCGGCTCCCGCAGGCGGGAAATGCTGCGATACGCCCGGATGAATACGTCCTGGGTGAGGTCTTCAGCATCCATTCGGGCGCGTATGCGGTAGTAAATCATGCGGTATATGTCTCCCTGATGGTGATCAATCAATTGCTCGAAGGCAAAGCGGTTCCCGGCACTGGCCTGCTTAACAAGTTCCACCAGCTGTGTACCGGAGGTCTGCGAGCCGGGCGAATTATGTGTTGATGGAGTCATTTTTAAGTTTCAGCGAGTTTATCCGCACATGAGAAGAACGCTTCCGGTGAACGTTTTCATCATACTGGCTCTCGGTACCGATGTCCACCACTGTTACACATTCATCGAAAAATAAGCCCCGGCCCGGAAAATGCTCCTCGTGCCGTCATGCCGGGTCTCAGGCTAAAATCGCCGATGGCCATGGTAAGACGTCCGCTGCAAATTTACCGGTTGGCGAGGCCCGTTATGCTTCAATTGAAAAATGTGTTGATCGGCTTTATCAAGCCAGTAAGCCAAACGAATCCGTTCCCGGGGGCTCAGGCGGCCATCGCGCCAAAAGGATTTTTTAATCCGTTGGATCCTTTGTTGCTCATGCCACAGCGTACGGGTTTCATGCCGGGTTAGCTGGCCGCTTTTAACGCCCTGCCAGATTTTTTTTTGCTGCCAGACCTGACGGTGCTCCAATTTGCCGGCCATCGCCTGGCCGCTGAAGATTAACCCTGACAAGCCAATCACAACGAGTGTAAAAAGAAGTTTTTTCATTTTATTATTCCTCCTTTCGTGAAGAATTCTGGCTATAAAGACGTGAGATGGAGGCAAATGGTTTACAACTATTCAGAAATCGCTTTGATGGACGCCCCATTCCAAATCAAACCTCAGGATGGTTCGGATGGGAAAACCGGAGCATATTATTCTTGCATAACCGCTGATTCCTTTGTATGAATGCTTCCTTAAAGTTGAAGAGAGAGGTATGATTTTCTGATGGATTTTAAATATTCTCGAAGCAGCCCGTTAACACTTCCTTCCATTGACATTCACGAAGTGGCGTCGTTAATCGCGAATACCCAGAGACCTGATGGGGAAATACCGTGGTGTGAAGGTCAAAAAACAGATCCCTGGGATCATGTCGAATCCGCCATGGGCCTCACCGTGGGGGGCTACCTTAACGAAGCCAGGCGTGCGTTTGAATGGCTGGCCGCCAGGCAGCTGGAAGATGGCAGCTGGTACACGGCATATCGAAATGGCGTTCCTGTGGACAAAACCAGAGATGCAAATTTGTCTTCCTACGTTGCTGTTGGGCTCTGGCATCATTATTTGATAACGGAGGATATAAGGTTTTTAAAAGAAATGTGGCCAACGCTTTCAAAAGCCATAAATTTTGCGTTGCGTCTGCAAACACCCAACGGGGAGATATACTGGGCGATAAGCCCCCAAGGTAACATCGATCGCATGGCGCTTTTAACGGGATCCAGCTCCATCTATATGAGCATCAAGTGCGCCCTGGCGGTTGCAAAATTACTGGGATTTCGCGTGCCATCATGGGAGATGGCATTAAACAAACTGGCCGGCGCAATAAAAAATAAGCCCTATTTGTTTAATATGACCAAATCCCGCTATTCAATGGACTGGTTTTACCCGATTCTGGCCGGTGTCATTACCGGAAATGAGGCCCAAAAGCGGATTGACAAATACTGGAAGAAGTTTGTGGTTGAAGACCGGGGGGTGCGTTGTGTTTCAGATAAACCCTGGGTCACCATTGCAGAGACCTCCGAACTTTGTCTGGCTCTGGCGGCCATGGGGAACCTCGAGTTGACCCGGATTGTGTTTAATTGGATGTGTGATCGACGCTATGATGACGGATCTTATTGGTGCGGCTTTACCTGCCCTGATCTGACAGTCTGGCCCGAGGATAAAATTACCTGGACCAATGCGGCGGCGCTGATTGCCGCTGATGCGATTTATAACTTGACACCTGCAAATGTGCTCTTCAGTCATCGCTTCTGGGCGACCTCTGAGCTGTCACCATTAGTCGATCTCCAATAAGCTGACACATCTTAATCAGTGGCAACATCCATTTCAATTGTCCTACCACAGAGCACACAGAGAATTTGTCTTGGGTTTTCCGTTACGGCGGTGGCTATAATATCAAGCAAAAGCTGTGTTCTCTTTGATCTCTGTGGTGAACCGTATAAGAAGGTTAAGATCCTTGCGCAAAGATCATCGCCCATATTTTTTAAAAAGAGCAATTTGGAAGTTTCAACGGTTTTATACCGAGCATTTTTTACGGCCGCATTTCGACGCCCTCGGAAAAGCCCCTATCATTATCCGGCCCTGGCATGTGGAAGTATTCGGCGCGTCGATTACCATCGGTGACTATGCTTCCATTATTGCAGCCGCGGACAAGCCGGTGCGGCTATCCGTCTGGACGGATAATCAGGTCAATGGACGAATTCAAATCGGCGATTATAGTTTGCTCTGTCCGGGGGTTAGAATCAGTTCAGCCTCACAAATCCGCATCGGTGATAACTGTATGGTCGCTAGCAGCGCCTATATTACCGATTCCGATTGGCATGATGTCTATAACCGGATTGCATTCGGGAAGACAGCGCCGATTGATATTGCAAATAACGTCTGGATCGGTGACAGCGCCATTGTCTGCAAGGGTGTCTCGATCGGCGAAAATAGCATTGTTGGCGCCGGAGCAGTGGTGGTCAACGCCATCCCCCCGAATTGCATTGCAGCCGGCAATCCGGCCCAGGTTGTTAAACAGCTTGATCCGGATGAATCTTTTACCACCCGCAAACAATGGTTTTCAAATGGACCCAACCTGTTCGATGAAATCGATCAACTGGACCGGGAGCTGTTACGCGATAATACGCTGCTGCATTGGTTGCGGTATGTGTTTTTCCCATCTAAAAAGGATTAGGGCATGAGAGCGGACCGTGCTCGATCTCATCGATTGTAAGCTGTTGACAATTAGCGTCCGTAATCGTTTAATTCAATGGTCTTTATCCCACCGGCTTGACGTGTTGCCGAATCCCGCATTATTCCAACCAGATGGTAGCGTTACCGGACCTCCTTTTTGAATTGCACCAACTCTTGACGAGATCAAACGAAAAAGTACAAAGCTGAAATATATTTAATTTAAAATTACATATTTGTATAATATTATATTTAATAAAACAAAAATGTAATTTTAAATACGTCGAGCATTTTATTTATTTTAAAATATTACTAATAATTACAGAATGTTGATTTAATATTTGGGGCTTCTGCGAGAATGGCATGAACGTTGCTCTTTATTCTGGCCAATTCTGGAATCCAGAGAACCACTCGATCAAAACTGTCAAAGGAGGCAACTTCATGAAGAAAATCAAAGCGATTATAAAACCATTCAAGCTGGAGGATGTGAAGGAGGCCCTGAACCGTATCGGGGTTGAAGGTATGACCATCAGCGAAGTCAAAGGCTTCGGACGGCAGAGAGGACATAAAGAGGTTTTTCGTGGCGCTGAATATCAGGCGGACTTTGTGCCCAAAATTCAGATCGATGTCGTCATCGAAAATGACCTATCCGATAAAGTCATTGATATCATAAAGGACTCGGCCAGAACCGGCAAAATCGGTGATGGCAAAATATTTATCTCATCGATTGAAGAAGCCATTCGAATCCGCACCGGAGAAACAGGTCTAAATGCAATTTAATTTTTTATATAAAAGGAGGAATACCGTCGTGATGAAAAAACTAATACTTTCACTTTTGTTTGCTGCCATTTTTATGGCCCGTGCCTGGGCAGGAGACGAACCGCCCACAGTAGAATCGAATAAAGACCAAATCGACCTTGTGCAGTCGCACGCCGATTATCTCTGGACGCTGATAGCCGCTGCGCTGGTATTTTTCATGCAGGCGGGTTTTGCCATGGTGGAAACCGGATTTACGCGCGCTAAAAATGCGGTCAACATCATGATGAAAAATTTGATGGATTTTTCGATGGGCTCTCTGGCCTTCTGGGCCATCGGTTTCGGGCTTATGTTCGGGGCCTCATCAACCGGATGGTTCGGGACTAGCGGTTTTTTTCTGTCTGATTTTAAATCCGGCGGTGATCCCTGGGTACTGGCATTCTGGATGTTCCAAGTGGTATTTTGCGCTACGGCCGCAACAATCGTTTCGGGCGCCATGGCCGAAAGGACCAAGTTTTCCGGCTACCTAATTTACAGCGCCGTTGTCAGCGCCTTCATCTATCCGATATTCGGCAGTTGGGCCTGGGGCAGCCTCTACAATGGCCAAGGCTGGCTTGAAAATCTCGGATTTATCGATTTTGCCGGTTCCACCGTTGTGCACTCCGTCGGCGGATGGGCCGCTCTGGCCGGTACCATTGTCCTCGGTCCCCGCATGGGCAAATATATGAAAGACGGCCAGATCAAACCGATTCTGGGTCACAACATGCCGCTGGCCGCGCTGGGTGTCTTTATTCTCTGGCTGGGCTGGTTCGGGTTTAATCCCGGATCCACGACCGCTGCCAATAAAGACATTGCCATGATTTTTGTCAACACCAGTCTGGCGGCAGCTGCTGGTGCGATGTTGGCAATGGTCACATCCTGGATCAGATTTGGCAAACCGGAGATCGGAATGAGTTTGAACGGTGCACTGGCCGGTTTGGTGGCTATCACCAGCCCCTGTGCTTCGGTTACGCCGCTGAGTTCCGTTGTCATCGGTGCAGCAGCCGGCGTTATCGTTGTGCTCTCCGTACTTTTCTTTGATAAAATCAAAGTGGATGATCCGGTCGGTGCCATCTCGGTTCATGGCGTCTGCGGCGCTTGGGGTACCCTGGCAGCCGGTATATTCAACATCGGCGGGACCTCATTAAAAATTATCGGAGTTCAGCTACTCGGCATCGGGGCCGCCTTCCTGTGGGTATTTCCGACCGCATTTCTCATGTTCAAACTGATTGACAAAACTGTCGGCCTCAGGGTCTCTCCGGAAGAAGAAATGGAAGGACTGGATCTGGCAGAACACGGCGGCAATGCCTACCCGGATTTTGGGATTTCCTCCTATAGCGGCGTCGGATTTCCAGGAAGCCCGGGATCGCCAGGCGTCTCCGGTGACGCTGTCGGTCAGTTAAAACCGATCAAGCAAACCTAGTTGATTCAAAATTTTTGTAAGCCTCTCCATTTTCAATCGACACATAATGTACAAGGCGAACAACTTGTTCGTTGATCCAATTTTGATCTTAATGTCGTTGGGATAAAGGTAAACTTGAATAAGAGACATGATCCAAACGCTAACATCATTATTATGAAAAAAACCGGAGGGGTATAATCATGAAAAATATCAATAAAATAACGGTATCAATGATCGTATTCTTAATCGTCGCCTTTAGCTTTTCTTCGATAGCCGGAACAGGCCATGAATTGACTTTGAGTGCGACCAAAGGTCATCCCGCTGCAAAAGGCATGGCGTTTATTAAAGATAACCATGTGAGCATTCAGGCCAGAGGGCTCAAGTCCGATTCGGTCTATACGGTCTGGTTTGTGAATATGAAACCCAAAAAACATGAAACCGGGGTAGGTTCAGCGCCTTACATGTTTAAGACGGATGCAAATGGGTTTGGCCAGTATTCGGCTCCGCTGAGCGAGTCACCCTTTGGCAAATGGCAGATGATCATGATCGTGCTGCACCCGAACGGTGACCCCGCCGATATGAAAAGCATGGTGGGCGTCTTGGCGGCTAAACTTACCTGAGTGAATCAATTCATAACAATTTAGGCAAAACATATTTATCGTATGCGATTACGATAAATTATAATGAAGACCGTATGCAAATTGCTGTATATGGTCTTTTCATTTGAAGAAAATTTTGGTGTTGCGCGGTCCTCATTGCGCAGTCCTCATCACTTCTTTATTTCTGCGATCCAGCATATAAAACGCGCAGAAAAATAGGCCGCCGGATAATGCGATCAAGGAACTGATGATAAACAATGCAAAGGATCCGGTTATTTCGAACAAATAGCCGTTAAGAAAAAAACCCACCATCAGACCGAGACCATAGGTGACGGCATTGTTTACCGCCTGGCCTAAAGTCTTGGCCTTATCGGGCGTCAGGCGATCGATATAAAGGATGCTGGCCATGTGAAATGCGCCGTATGTCAGCGCATGCAAAATCTGAGAAAGTAGAATCGCCGGTGCCGATTGCACCCAAAAAAGAATGAACCACCTGACTGCGGCCACCGCAAATGAAAAGATCAGAACCGCTTCCAGAGAAAAGCGCTTAAATATCTGATCCGATCGGACCATTACCAGAATCTCGGCTGTGGATGCCAGGGCCCAGGTTAATCCGATAAAGGTGCTTCCGTATCCTAAATTCTGCAGATGAATCGAAAAAAAACCATAATAGGCGCCGTGGCTGACCAGCATTAAGAAACCGCAAAATAGAAAAACGAGGACCCGGCGTTCTGCCAGACTTTTTGTTTCCGAAGAGAGTTGTTTCTTTTTTGCGATCTGAATATCCGGAATTCGCGTGGAGATTGTGGATAGCATCAGAGATCCGGCCAGAATTAGAACAACAATAATCTCCACCGAATAGAGATCAATGATTTTACCCAAAACGAGCACGATCACAATAAAACTTATGGAACCCCAGGCCCGGATTCGACCGTAGCTTTTTTTTTCTGTGCCCAGAAGATCCATGGTAAAGGCTTCCAGAAAGGAAATGATCGGGGCAAAGAATATCCCGTAAAAGACGGTGATAACCAGCATGGGCCAAAAGTCAACTGTAAAGAGATACAGCAACCAGATCAGGGCACTGATGAAATTGCACAGAATATAGATAGGCCTGCGGGCATTGAGGCGATCGGCCAGAGCGCCCCAGATAAGCGGAAAAAGAACCATAGCCACCGAGCGCACCGCTGATAAAATTCCGATGCGCAGGCCGCTAAAGCCTAAATGATAACAATAGAGGTTAAAGAAGGGTAAAAAAATTCCCAGCACGCCGAAATACAAAAAGTACTGGGAGCCGATTACGAGCTTGAAGGACTTCCTTTTATTTCGATGCTCATGCATTACATCCGATGCCGCCATAGAAGTGGTTTCAAAACCTCATCTGAGGCCCAATGGTTGCGTTGCAGGTCTCCGACAAATGCTCACATACCCACGTATGCTGCGCTTTCTCGATCGGCCTGCGCCTTGCCCTTGAACCTGATCTGAGGTTTTGAAACCACTTCTAGTAAGGGAAGAAAATTTCGAAATGCCCGACAAATACGAGGTTTATGGATGCAATAATACGGCATCGGCAACCCTTTAATCAATATCAACCGAGATCTTTTTCGGCTTTTCTTTCTCGGGTCTGGGAATTTCAACTGTTAGGACGCCGTTTTTAAAAGATGCTTTGATGAGATCGGATTTTATTGGATCCTGCAGCGAGAAGGATCGGTGAAATTTTCCAAAACTTCTTTCTTTGCGATAATAATTTTCATCTTTGATTTTCGGATCTAGAAGCCGTTCCCCTTGAAGGATTAGCATGTTATCTTTGACTTCAACGGATACATCCTCTTTGTTGATGCCGGGAAGCTCTGCTTTAAATACAATACCGTCGCTTGTTTCGTAAATATCAACCGGAGGGCTCCAGTCATACATGCTGACCTCATCTTCTATATCGCGTGAGCGGCCAAATGACTCGTTAAATATTCGATTGATCCGCTCTTGCAAGGTGGCCACATCGCGAAACGGATCCCATCTTACAATTGCCATGGTTCGAACCTCCTTGATATAAAAAGTTATATCGTTTGAATTGTAATCATATCATGATTTTTGTCAAGATGGGTCTGGATTCTGGCGGTGAGTCCTACTTGCTTTACAAAGCATTGAATCAGTGTTATTTTGTGCTGGATTTTAAAGAAGTAAAACAAAAAATTTGCATGAAATTTAGGAGCCGGAGATGGAGTTTATCAAAATTAGAATTGCAGAAGATTTTGGTCATCTGGGTTCTGACCTGGAAAAAACGATTGATGACATGTTTCGATCGATGAGTCCGGCCTTTTCTTTAGGCGAGCGCACCTGGAAACCCCCTATGGACATGAACGAAACCCCGGATGAAATCGTTATTATTGCCGAGGTCGCCGGCGTGGATAAAGATTCCCTGGAAGTCGAGATCAGCAGCAAGGCAGTTAAGATTCAGGGTAACCGGTTCGCAAGGCATTGCACCGCTGACGCCACATACAGACTCGCCGAAATTCAATACGGCCGTTTCGAAAGAATCCTATATCTCCCAGCGCCCATTGATCCTGAAGTCGTGTCTGCCGCATATACAAACGGTTTACTCGAAATTCGACTGGCAAAGATGCCGATTAAAAAATCTCATAAGATCCCGATATCCGATGGATAAGTTGAATCCAGGACAAAGTATAAACGTTATTTTAGGGTGTTATGAAAATGAAGAACCAGACGTATATTTCTGGAGGTAATGATGACAGATCAACCTGACCAAAGACCGCCGGGAGCGATTGATACAGAAAAAGTACCCGAACTGCTGCCGATCCTGCCATTGTTTGATGCAGCCCTGTTTCCCAAGATGGTACTTCCGCTTGTGGTCATGCAGGGGGAATCGGTTCGGCTGGTGGATGAAGCCATGGCCAAAAACCGGATTATCGGGCTGGTGGTATCAAAAAAGCCGGAGGAGGGGAATAAACCCGAACATACCGATCTGGCTCAGGTCGGAACCAGCGCCTTAATTCTAAAAATGGCCAAAACCCAGGATAATCGAACCCAGCTGCTGGTCCAGGGATTGCATCGCTTCAGAATAAAGTCCTGGGAAAATAGGAGACCCTATCTTCGCGCCCGGATCGAATTGATTGAGGATATTGAAGTAAAAGACCATGAGACCGAGGCGCTCATGTCCAACCTTATTGAGCAATTTATCCGAGTCGTTGAGCTTTCCGCAGGGTTGCCACCGGAGATTGGGCAGATGGCGAAATCGATTCAGGAAGCCGGTACGCTGGCCGATATGATTGCGTCGACGATTAATTCCAGCCCGGCTGAAAAACAAAAAGTTCTGGAAATTCAAAATGTGAAGGAGCGCCTCAAAGAAGTGACGCGTCTGGTGAATCATCAGCTCAGTATCCTTGAACTGGGGAATAAAATTCAGAGTCAGGTCAAGGGCGACATGGATCAGAGCCAAAAGGAATATTACCTGAGGCAGCAGCTCAAGGCCATCAAAGAAGAACTGGGCGAAACAGATGACAGTCAGGTCGAAATTGAAGAATATCGGGCTAAAATTGAAGAAAAAAATCTTCCTCTAGAAGCGCGCAAAGAAGCCGAACGCGAGCTGGATCGTCTGTCCCGGATGCATCCGTCTTCGGCCGAATATACGGTTGCATCGACTTATCTGGACTGGATCACCGCTTTACCTTGGCACGAGAGCACCGAGGATAATGTTGATATCAAAAAGGCACAAAAAATCCTGGATGATGATCATTATGGGCTTGAGAAACCCAAAAGGCGCATCATTGAATATCTGGCGGTTCGCAAATTGAAACCTGAATCAAAAGGGCCCATTCTATGCTTTGCGGGACCACCCGGCACCGGAAAAACATCGCTGGGGCTATCCATTGCGCGCGCGCTGGGTCGCAAATTTCATCGCATCTCCCTGGGAGGTGTTAGAGATGAGGCTGAAATCCGAGGTCACCGCCGCACCTATGTTGGCGCCCTTCCCGGGCGCATTATTCAGGGCTTACGGCGTGCCGAATCCAACAATCCGGTTTTTATGCTGGATGAAATTGATAAGGTGGGCAGTGATTTTCGCGGGGATCCGTCTTCCGCGCTTCTGGAAGTCTTGGATCCTGAACAGAATTTCTCCTTTTCGGATCATTATCTGGATGTGCCCTTTGATCTTTCCAAGGTCATGTTTATTACCACGGCCAATATTTTAGATACCATACCGCCCGCTTTGCGGGACCGGATGGAAGTTCTGATGCTGCACGGATACACGCTGGATGAGAAAGTAAAAATCGCCAACCGCTACCTCATCCCCCGCCAGAGAGAGGCACACGGCATAAAGGCGAAACAGATAAAATTCAACCAGGGGGCCGTAAAGCAAATTATTACAGGTTATACGCGTGAGGCCGGCCTGCGCAATCTGGAACGGGAAATCGCCAATGTTTGCCGCGGTGTGGCCAGCAAGATCGTTTCAGGCAAGGCCAGGTCCCTAACGATTAAAGTCGATGACATCCACGCATACCTTGGCCCTGTCCAGTTTACCTCTGAAACCAAAGCGCGGGTGACCACACCGGGCGTTGCCACCGGCCTTGCGTGGACCCCAACAGGCGGTGAGCTTTTATTTATTGAAGCAACCGCAATGAGAGGGAAAAAGGGTCTGACCCTCACCGGGCAGCTGGGTGATGTGATGAAGGAATCGGCAACGGCGGCCTTGAGTTTTATTCGCGCCAATGCAAAGAAATTAAACCTCGATGAAGATTTTTTTGATACCCATGATCTGCATATTCATGTACCGGCGGGTGCGATCCCAAAAGATGGGCCTTCTGCCGGGGTCACGATGCTGACCGCGCTGACATCACTGCTGAAAAACAAGACCATTGATAAAGATCTGGCAATGACCGGTGAAATTACCTTAAGGGGTCAGGTGTTGCCGGTCGGGGGTATAAAGGAGAAAATACTGGCCGCCCATCGGGCCGGCATCAGGGAAATTATTCTGCCGGAGTGGAACAAAAAAGATCTGGAGGATGTGCCCCCGAAAGTTAAAAAAGAAATCCGCTTTCACTTTGTTGATAAGATGATAAATGTTCTCGATCTGGCACTGGACGGCCAGAAACAGCCGTCGCGGAAAAGAAGACGGAAAAAAAATTAGCGCATCGTATCAGGATTTCTATAGCAAATTGAAAATATAGAATTTCTGCGACATTCCAACTTGGGCAAAGTGGCCGAATGTTTTTATGAACGGTATTTCATCTGTACACATAGTGTTGGTCGGTTGCCGGCTTACCCTTACCTTCGTGTTGTTTGTGTTTTTGATGTACGGCTGTGCGAGCAGCACACCGCGATCTCAGCCCCCGCCTCCCAGCAAACCCGGTTATCCAAAACCGTACAAGGTTCTGGGCAAGTGGTATCAACCGCTGCCGCATTCTGAAGGTTTTCGCCAGCGCGGAATAGCCTCCTGGTATGGGCGTGATTTTCACGGGAAAAAAACATCAAACGGTGAGATTTACAACATGTATGCGTTGACCGCTGCGCATAAGACATTACCGCTGGGGACTTACGTCCAGGTGGTCAACCGGGAAAACAATCGCAGCGTTGTGGTTCGAATCAATGATCGCGGTCCTTTTGTACGCGGTCGAATAATCGATTTGTCTTACACGGCCGCCAAAGATATCGGAATCGTAGGTCCCGGGACAGCCACGGTCGAGGTGGTCGCTATGGGGCGACCGGTTGCGTCTGCCGGCAGCTCTGCGTCAACTTACATTCAAGATGATTATTATTCCGGAAATTTTACGTTTCAGGTCGGTGCATTCTTGAATCCTGAAAATGCCGAACGGCTTAAACTTAAACTGGATCGAACTTACAAAAACGCGCATATCGCCGAGTACGATAACGGCGTCAATATTTTTTACAGGGTCCGGGTCGGCAAGGTGTCCACTTTGCAACAGGCGGAACAATATGAAGCCTATCTGATTCAAAACGGATTTCCGGATGCATTTGTGGTTGCTGAATAAAGGCGGAAAATCATTGCATTTTAACCGGCGCTAATCTATATAAAAAATTCCATCATTTTGTGCCAGCGGGTTCGCCAGAAAACAGCCTTTAACACCCAATGAAGGTGCTTCTGCTCCGGCAGCAAGCATCACTCTTTTACAAATTCTCTTGTATTTTCATTCAGTTGTAGAAATTCCGAGACGTTAAATTGCAGCGGAGAGGTTATGCAGCCGATTGTTTCTGCCGAAATGCTTTCACCATGGGAACCGGGCATTTTTAGTCTCGTCCTCTATGTTGTTCTCATTCTGGTGTTTGTTGCATCACAGCTGGTCATCGCGATCTGGCTCGGGGAAAAGAAAAAAACTGTTGAAAAGTTAAGACCTTATGAAAGCGGTATTATCCCCACCGGAACCGCCCGTCTACATTATCCCGTCCCGTTTTATCTGGTGGCAATCTTTTTCCTCATTTTTGACGTAGAAGGTGCCTTTATTTTTGCCTGGGCCGTCGCCCACGGCAAACTCGGCTGGTCGGGATGGGTGCAAATTTCATTTTTCATTGTTATGTTGCTTCTGGGCCTCTTTTACATCTGGCGAAAGGGGGGACTTGATTGGGGTCCGATAACCAAAAAGGATTAAGCGAGCGTGTGCTGGGCGGAACCGACGCCCTGATTAACTGGTCACGTAAATACAGCCTGTGGCCCATGTTTTTCGGGCTCTCGTGCTGTTTTGTCGAGGAGGCCGCTGCCCTGACCGCCCGCTACGACATGGCCCGTTTCGGAGCGGAAGTTCTGCGCCCCTCCCCGCGGCAGGCCGATCTTCTGATTATCTCCGGTACAGTTTTTAAAAAAATTACCCCGGTTGTCTTGCGTCTATACGAGCAGATGGCTGAACCCAAATGGGTGATTTCAATGGGATCCTGCTCCAACTGCGGGGGCATGTATGACGTTTACAGCGTTGTGCAGGGGATCGATCAGATTTTACCGGTGGATATCTATATCCCGGGATGCCCGCCACGACCGGAGGCCGTCCTGCAGGGACTTGTGATGCTGCAGAAAAAAATTGAAACTGAAAGCCCCACGCGCACTATTTTTCATTTAAAAGGCGGTACCCAGGGAAGTATCAAACCCATCCTTGCAGACGGCCGCACAAAATCCCGCGACCCCCGGGGGCCAGGCATGGAAGGCACCGCCATCCGGGGCACTTCGGTTATCCCGCCTGAATTCCGGGACAGCCGCTCAGACCTCATGTGGACCCCGGCGCCACGGCAAATTCAATTAAATCAGTCCGAGCAGGACCTGGCTGACGTTTTGAGCGCTCAATTTGGCCAGGACGTTCAGGCCCTGTCGCCGACATCAGATATGCCCACATTTCGGGTCGCTGAAAGCCGGCTCAAGGATGTTTTGCGTTTTCTGAAGACCAGAGCAACGCCGAAGTTTCAGCGGTTGGAGGACCTGAGCGCCATTGACGAATCCGCACGCCGGCAGCGGGATCGTTTCACGGATTACACCGTGGTTTATCATCTGCTATCCCTTGACTCCGCCGACCGCGTTCGGCTGAAAGTGGAACTGCAGGGTCAGGATCCTACCACTCCCAGCATTACCGATTTATGGCCTTCGGCCAACTGGTATGAACGAGAAGTATTTGATCTGATGGGCATTCGCTTTGAAGGCCATCCGAACCTCCGCCGCATTATCATGCCGCCGGATTGGGAAGGCCACCCCTTAAGAAAGAATCATCCGGGCAGAGCTACTGAAATGGCTCCGTATACCCGCAAAGAGGCGCAAAAGCTGCAACCTTTGGATGGCGGCGTTTATATAAAATCAGCCGGCGGTGAGCAGCCGCTGATTCTAAATATCGGTCCCCATCACGTCAGCACGCACGGATTACTGCGCTATATTGCCTCTTTAAACGGTGAAGAAATTACCGCTCTGGAACTGGAGATCGGGTATCACCACCGCGCGGTGGAAAAAATCGGCGAGCGCCAAACCTGGCACCAATTTATTCCCTATCTGGCGCGTGTCGACTATCTGGCGGGCGCTGCCAATGATCTTCCTTACCTGCTGGCGGTGGAAACCCTGGCCGACATAAAAGTACCGGAACGGGCTCAGGTAATCCGGGTGATGCTCAGCGAATTTTTTCGTCTGAGCAACCATCTCGTCTGGTTTGCCACCTATGCGCATGATGTCGGGGCCATGACGCCCAATTTCTATACCTTTCGTGAACGGGAAATGATTCTGGATATTGTCGAGCTCATCACCGGCGGACGCTTGCACCCTTCCTGGTTCCGGATAGGCGGGGTGGCTGCAGATCTGCCCGAGGGCTGGAAAGAACCTGTGGATGAATTTATTAAGATTTTTCCGCAACGGTTGCAGGAATATGAAAACTTAATCCGCAAAAACCCGATTTTTAAAGCACGCACACAGGGGGTCGGTCGGATTTCGCTGGGAGATGCCATTGACTGGGGGGTGACCGGACCCAACCTGCGAAGTTGCGGGCGCGATTGGGATTTACGCAAAAAGGTCCCCTATTCGGGTTACGAGAATTATGAGTTTGACGTTCCCACGGCTACCGGTGGCGACTGTTATGCCCGCTATCTGGTGCGGGTTGAAGAAATGCGACAGAGTATTCGGATCATCGAACAAGCGGCCAACAACATGCCTTCCGGCCGATACATTACCGACGACTACCGTTATGTGATCCCCCGAAGGGAAGACATGCTCAAAGATATCGAAAGCCTGATCCATCATTTTGTCAACGTGACGCGGGGGCCCAGGATTCCGAGTGGTGAGGCCTATGCAGCTTGCGAAATACCCCGGGGAGAACAGGGGTATTACGTGGTCAGCGATGGCCTGGGGTATCCCTATCGGGTGCGTATTCGCGGGCCCGGGTTTGCCAATGTTCAGGTCATTCCCCTAATGGCCGTCGGTGAGAGTATCGCGGATTTAATCGCCATTATCGGTTCGATGGATTATATTTTGCCCGATATTGATCGCTAATTCCGATTTTGGATTTGAGATTACATTGACCCATTTGAGCGCTCAACTCGGCGGATTATCAATCCGCAATCCAAATTCCAAAATCTAAAATTTAAAGGGCAAATGTAAGACGAATAAATATGATGTTACCCAAAGAACTTAAAAAATCTCTGGTAGAGAAAATTGACCATGCGGATCATCCCCGGGAGCTGGTGGTTGACGTGATGCTGGTGCTCCAGGAGCACTACGGTTATCTAAATGATGAAGCCGTGCAGGATGTCGCGGTGCTTCTGGGGATGTCACCGCTGGAAGTGGAGGAACTTGCCACATTCTATACCTTCATTTACCGCGAACCGTTGGGAAAATATGTGATTCATGTATGCGACAGTGTGATTTGCTGGATGGATGGGTATGAATCCCTAAAAGAGTATATTTGCAAAAAACTGGCCATCGAGATGGGCGGCACCACTGCAGATGGTTTATTTACGCTGTTGCCGGTCTGTTGCATCGGATATTGTGATTTGTCGCCGGCAATGCTGATTAACCGCAAGGTTTATGGCCGCCTCACGCCGCAAAAGATTGATGGAATATTAGAGAAGTTGAAATCAGAAGCTTAAATAGATTTCGGATTTCAACTTTAGGCATTTTAGTTCACTTTAGCTCATTTTGGGCGCTTATGGAAACGTATCCACAAATCTTACTTGAAAACCGCAAGTCGGACCGCATAAACACGTTGACAGAATACGAACAAAGCGGCGGGTATCAGGGGTTGAAAGCGGCCGTGGAAAAGCATCACGAATCCGGTATCATCCGGATCCTCGATGAATCCGATCTGCTGGGTCGCGGTGGTGCCGCCTTCCCGACGGGTTTTAAACTGAAATCTGTGGCCGAAGACGCGCCGTCTCCCAGGTACATCGTCTGCAATGCCGATGAAATGGAGCCCGGGACGTTTAAAGATCGGGTATTGATCCATACCAATCCCCACATGATGATCGAAGGTATGATCATTGCCGGATTTTCGATTAAAGCCCAAAAGGGCATTATCTTCATCCGGCCGGAGTACGAAAGCGGGGCTAAAATTCTCGAGCGAGAAGTAAAACTGGCTGAAAAAGCAGGTTATCTGGGAAAAAACATATTGGGAAGCGACTACGCATTGGAAATCGTTGTTCACCGCAGTGGCGGACGTTACATCTGCGGAGAAGTGACGGCGCAGTTGAATGCCTTAATGGGCAAGCGGCCCAATCCGATGCAACCGCCTCCGTATCCGACCGAAAAAGGCCTCTGGGGTCTGCCCACGGTGCTCAGTAATGTGGAAACCTTTGCCTGCATACCGCACATTATCCGCCGGGGTCCTGATTGGTTCAAGGGCCTGGCCCAAACCGAGACCGGAGCCGGGACTAAAATCTTTTGTGTCAGCGGCAAGGTCAAACGGCCGGGAGTTTATGAGCTTCCCATGGGGATCCGCTTAAGTGAGATTATCGAAGCGTATGCTGGCGGCATGCTGGACGGCTCAAAATACAAGGCCTGTTTGCCCGGAGGCGCTTCAACCGGGTTTTTGCCTAAAGAACACTTTAACGTTGAAATGGATTTTGAGTCCCTCAAAAAGGTCGGAAACAGACTGGGAACGGGCGCTATTATGGTATTTGACCATAAAACCTGTCTGGTGGGGGCAACCTTAAACTTAACCGAGTTTTTTACCAGAGAATCCTGCGGCTGGTGCACCCCGTGCCGGGAAGGGCTGCCGTACATTCGGGATTTACTTTTGCGCCTGGAAAACGGTGAGGGCCGGGAAGATTTTATTCCCGTGTTGGAAGAAATGGGCCAACATCTTTGGAATGCTTATTGTGCGTTCGCACCGGGCGCGGTAGCACCGCTGCAAAGTTTGCTGACACATTTCAGAGCGGAAGTCGAAGAACATATCAGTCAGAAGAAGTGCCCGTTTAAATAAAAACGGTTGGTTGTCAGTTGTCTGTTGTGGGCCAATTTCATTGCGCAAGACTGAGAACTAAAAATAACAACTGACAACGGACAACATACTACGGACAGTTATATGCCCAAAATTATCATTGATAATCGTGAAATTGAAGTTGCCGCCGGAACCAAGGTGATCGAAGCTGCGGAAAAACTGGGCATCATGATTCCGCGCTTTTGCTACCATCCGGCCCTGGGATCCGTGGGTGCTTGCCGTGTATGTGCCGTTAAATTCTTACAGGGTCCTGTTAAAGGGGTGAAGATGAGCTGCATGGTGGCTGCCCAGGAGGGTATGGTCGTGTCCACCACCGATAAAGAAGCGGTCGATTTTCGTAAATACGTGATTGAATGGCTGATGCTCCATCACCCCCATGATTGTCCGGTTTGCGATGAAGGCGGGCATTGTCTGCTGCAGGATATGACGATTTCCGGCGGCCACGGCATTCGGAGATACCTGGGGAAGAAGCGCACCTATGCCGACCAGTATCTGGGTCCCTTGCTCCAGCACGAAATGAATCGCTGTATCCATTGTTATCGCTGTGCGAGATTTTATAAGGAATTCAGTGGTTATCGGGATCTGGGGGTTATGCAATCCGCCAATCGAACCTATTTTGGACGCTTTAAAGAGGGTGTCCTGGAAAGCCCTTTCTCAGGAAACCTGAGCGATATCTGCCCGACCGGCGTTTACACGGATAAGCCATCCCGTTTTTTTGGCCGACGCTGGGATTATGAGCGCAGCCCCTCGCTATGTATTAACTGTTCCTTGGGCTGCCATACGGTTGCCAGCTGCCGTTATCGTAAAGTCGTCCGGCAGGAAGCGCGGTTCAGCAATTCCGTCAACGGCTATTTTATTTGCGATCGGGGCCGTTATGGATTTTTCTACGCCGATCTGGCGCAGCGACCCCGCAGAGCCAGAATTGATGGTGCAGCGGTGGCTGCCGATCGGGCCCTTAGTGTTCTGGGGCAAAGACTGCAGACTGTTATGAATAAAGCCGGCGCAGAAGCGGTTACCTGTGCGGGCTCGACCCGCAGCGGGTTAGAAACGCTGGCTATGCTGAAACGGCTGTGTCAGGCCAAAGGCTGGGGGCCGCCGACTTATTTTGTGGACCCGGCAATCACCCGCAAAGTGAAGTGCGCTATTGCCGGACTCCAGCCCGATTTGGGCGTCTCACTGCGTGAGATTGAATCAGCCGATTTTATTGCAGTGGTCGGCACCGATGCAATCAACGAAGCGCCGATGCTGGCATTGGCCATGCGCCAGGCCCGGCAAAATGACGCAAGCGTTGCCGTCATCGACCCCCGTCCGGTTTTTCTGCCTTTTGAATCCGAGCATCTACCTGTAAAATTGGATGAAATCAATGTGTGCCTCGGGGCGCTGGTAAAAGCGGCTATCGATCCCGATGCGCTGAAAAAACAGGAGACATCCGGCCGTAAATTCTATGAAGCCGTTCCGGAAATAGATCAGTTGCCGCGGTCACAGAAGGAAAAAATATCTTTTCTGGCTGAAAAACTGAGAAACAGCCGGCGTCCGATCATCGTCTGTGGAACGGAAACCGTGCGTCAGCAGACGCCCGCTCTGGCAGCCGACGCCGCCCGGCTCTTGCAGGCCGCCGGCAAACGGGCGGGCTTGTTTTTTTTAATGCCGGGTGCGAATGCGTTTGCAGCCGGATTGCTTTCAGATGAAACGGCTTCATTTGAAACCCTTATCGCGGATATTGAAAAGGGTTCAATCAAAGGGCTTATTCTGGTGGAGAGCAATCCTTTCTGGGAATTTCCGGATCGACGACGACTTGAAAAAGCACTGGGGCATCTGGAACTGCTGGTTGTGATGGACTATATGAATTCTGAAACCGCGCAGAAAGCCCATATTTTCCTTCCCACGACAACGCTGTATGAATCGGGGGGCATTTATGCCAATCAGGAAGCAAGGATCCAGGTCGCGCAACCCGCTTACCGGGGCGGCCTCCCCATCTCCCTGGCCGGCGGCGGTGACCATCCACCCCGGGTCTATGGTACGGGAATTCCGGACAATGCGCCTGTGGCGGCCTGGCAGCTGCTGTCCTATTTGATAGATGACAAACAGCAGCCGACGGCAAAGGATCTGCGTGCCGGCATCTGGAATTGGCTTATAGAGACCGAGTCCGGATTTAAGGATCTGGGGGCCCTTGAAGACATCCCCGATGACGGTATACGCATTTGTCCGCGGAAAAACGGCTCGGCGCGTTACGCCATTAAACAGCCAAAGGGGGGGGTGGATGTGGATGACCGCCTGGAACTGATTGCGGTGGAGTGGATATTCGGGACCGAGGAGCTTTCTTCTTATTCCGCCTGTCTCACAGATCTCGCAGGAAGTCCGGGCATTTTCATGTGCCGAACCGATGCGCAGAAATTAAATCTGGCTGCCGGTGACATGGTGTCCCTTGAGTTGGATAGCGGCACGCTCGAAGCGAATTTGCGAATAGTAGATAATATGGCCGCCGGGACGCTGGTCATGCCCCGACACAAAGACCTGGATTGGCAGAAAATGGATACCGGCCAAACATGGGTGCGGCCAGATCAAATTCGAAAGCGAAAACATTAGGTGGGAATCATCATTGTTATAATCCCTTAACAACCGACTACGGGCAACAGACAACAGGCAAATCGTATGTTAACCTGGATTGCTGGATTCATCATACTGCTTGCAAAATTGGGCGTGGTACTTCTGGTTTTGCTGCTACTGGCCGCATACCTCGTGTGGCTGGAGCGCAAATTTCTGGCAAGGATGCAGATTCGTTACGGTCCGAACCGGGCCGGAAAGTTTGGGCTGCTTCAGCCGATTGCAGATACCATCAAAATGCTCACCAAGGAAGATATCGTACCGGCGGCGGCCGATCGGTTTATTTTTCTTCTGGCACCCGCAGTGGTCGCGACAACCGCCCTGATGATGTTTGCCGTCGTTCCGTTTGGAAGCAGCTTAACTATTTTGGGGAAAAAAGTGCCGCTCGTTATTGCGGATCTGAACGTGGGACTGCTTTATGTTTTTGCGCTTTCTTCCTTAGGGGTCTACGGTGTCGCGATGGGGGGCTGGGCCTCAAATTCGAAATACAGCCTGTTAGGCGGAATCCGCGGCGCAGCTCAAATGATCAGCTATGAGCTTGCCCTGGGACTCTCCCTGATTCCGATTGTCATGCTGGCAGGCTCTTTCAGCATCGTGGAAATTGTTGAGGCCCAGGAGAATTATCCGTTTATTCTGGTGCAGCCGTTTGCGTTTGTCATCTTTATGATAAGTGCCATGGCTGAAAGTAAACGGATTCCCTTTGATCTGCCCGAGGCTGAAAATGAACTGGGGGCCGGCTACCACACCGAATACAGTGGCATTCGTTTCGGGCTTTTCTTTTTAGGGGAATATGTGCATTTGCAGGTGCTCGGTGCGCTGGTGGCGGTTCTTTTTTTGGGCGGCTGGCGGGGCCCCATTTTACCGCCGCCGGTATGGCTTTTGATCAAAATCATTTTTGTGGCGCTGGTGATGATCTGGGTTCGAGGAACCCTGCCGCGGCTGCGTTACGACCAGCTCATGGCGTTGGGGTGGAAGGTCTTAATCCCCCTGGCGCTGATTAACATCATGGTAACGGGAGCTGTTTTATTAATATAATATTTGTCAGTTGTTCGTTGTTAGTTGTCCGTCGAGATTAAATTGTCGATTCAATCGAAACGTTTGGGTATCCGGTCCAAAGCTATTGATTAAATATGTTTCCCGGGAATTGAAAGTAGCAATTAACCATTGGAGACAGGCAGGCAATTAACTCCCTACGCCCTCCACGGACAACGAACAACCAACAACCAGCATCGCGTTGAACGTTGTTGTGCCTATGACAACAAAGGAAGCCAGGATCAATGAATGAAGCCTTAGATGCTATAAAAGCACTGGCGAGCGGGTTCGCCACGACCTTTAAACATCTTTTCCGAAAGCCCATAACGGAGGAATACCCGGAATACAAGCGTGCGCTGCCGGCCCGCAGCCGGGCCCGCATCATTCTGACCCGGGACCCGGATGGCGGTGAGCGCTGCGTGGCCTGTTATCTGTGTTCGGGGGTTTGTCCGGTCAGCTGCATCTCCATGCAATCGGCCGAAAGAGAAGACGGGCGCCGATATGCGCAATGGTTTCGAATTAACTTTGCCCGTTGTATCTATTGCGGCCTGTGCGAAGAAGCCTGCCCGACTTCCGCCATTCAGCTGACACCGGATTTCGAAAATTGTCAAAGAGATATCCTGGCACTGGTGTACGAGAAAAAGGATCTGCTTGTCGATCACCAGGGGAAAGATAAAGAATATAATTTTTACAAATATGCCGGCGTGGTCACCGGAGTCGGGAGAAAAGGAGAACACATTAAGGAGGATCGGTCGGTCAATATAAAGTCAAATCTTCCATGATTGAGCGGGAACGCTCAATGTTAGTTGTGTGTTGTCAGTTGTCTGTCGCAAAAAATTGACAGGACTAATTAAGCTAAAACGGACAACGGACTACTGACAGCAGGCTATTGGGTTTTAACCGGTGTAAATTTTAATTTTTCATTTGAAAAACTTACAATGACTGTTTATTCCATCATATTCTACCTTTTAGCTGCCATTATCCTCGTCAGCACAGGCATAGCCATCACGCGTCGCAACCTGGTGCATGCCGTGGTGTATCTTGTTTTTTCTTTTTTCGGCAGCGCCATGATGTTTTACCTTTTCGGGGCGCCCCTGCTGGCGGTGCTGGAAGTGATCATCTATGCCGGTGCCATCATGATCCTGTTTTTATTTATCATCATGATGGTCAAAGTGGAAGCCTCCGAGGAGCGCTTGTTTCCTATACGGCAATGGCTGCCGATCGCCCTGATGGGCGGTGTTTATCTCATTATCGGCGCTGTTATCGTTTCTTCGGCTCCCGGCAGCCAGGTTACGCTGGAAATCGCGCTGGCCAAACCAAAAGCATTCGGGGAATACCTGTTTCAAAGACACTGGCTCGTCATCGAAATCGTTTCGTTGTTGCTGTTGATTGCACTTATCGGGGCACTTTTTCTGGGGCGGAAAAAGCCCGGGGAAGATATTTGAAAACTGACGAATCTGGCTCCATCAGATTTTTAAGGAACCAACAGGTTAAGGATAGAAAATGATCGTTCCCTTTGGCCATGTACTTATTTTAGCTGGGATTCTTTTTTTGATGGGGATTTTTTGTGCCGCTGTGCGGCGCAACCTGATCATGATCGTCCTGGGTGTGGAGATCATGCTGAATGCCGCTTCGATTGCATTTGTGGGCGCAGCATTACGCTGGCAGCATCTGGAAGGTCAGGTATTTGCCCTTTTCATTTTAGCCGTGGCTGCCGCCGAGGTATCTGTTGGATTGGCCTTGATTGTTTATGCCTACAGGAGAACCGGGTCTTTTGATCCTGCTAGGTTTAATCTTTTGAAATGAAGAACACTAGGTAATCCGAAATTTTATTCGCTCCAATACTCCAATTATTTTATCCTGCTTGCTACGGGTGAAAATATGACTTCATCGGGGATAAATGATCTGACTTTAATAGCGGCCATGCTGACGACGCTGCTGCCGTTTGCCGCTTTTATTTTAATTATGGTCTTTACCCGGGCCTACCCGCGGATTTCGGCAGGATTGTCGATTGCCGCGGTTGCGTTATCCCTTTTGAGTGCCCTTTTTCTGCTGGGTAAACACTGGGGGCTGGATCCTCCCATCCAGTTTACCTTTCGCTGGATGGTCGCCGGTGACATCCAGATCCCGTTCGGTTACCTGCTGGATCCGGTCAGTCTGTTGATGCTGGTGGTGGTGACCGGGATCAGCTTTTTGGTTCAGGTATATTCGATCGGCTATATGGCCGGTGATGCAGGATTCTCCAGATACTATGCTTTTATGTCCCTTTTTGCCTGGGCGATGATAAGCCTGACGCTTTCGGCCACCATGCTGCAGCTTTATATTTTCTGGGAGCTGGTAGGACTTTCCTCTTATCTGTTAATCGGTTTCTGGTATGAAAAGTTCAGTGCCACGGAAGCCGGCAAGAAAGCATTTGTAATGACCCGCCTGGGGGATGTGGCATTTTTTATCGGCTTGCTGCTGGTTTTGATTTCCTTCGGCAATCTGAACATACTGGAAATAAACGGTCCGGCCAGCGCCGCGCAGATGCCACCGGCGCTCATCACCGTTTCCGCTTTGCTGATTTTTGGCGGAATCATCGGCAAGAGCGCCCAGTTTCCGCTGCTGACGTGGTTGCCGGACGCGATGGAAGGTCCGACTCCGGTGAGCGCCTTGCTGCACTCCGCCACAATGGTGGCTGCCGGTGTTTACCTGTTTGCACGCCTCTTTCCGTTTTTCAGCCTGTCGTCCACGGCGATGGTCATCTTTTTAGCTATCGGCACCATCAGTATGCTGATGGCTTCCACCATGGCGATGGTCAGCCGGGATATCAAACAGGTATGGGCTTACTCCACCATCAGCCAGCTGGGCTTCATGATCATGGGCCTGGCAGCCGGCAGCTATTTTGCCGGCGTCTATCACCTGACAACCCATGCCGGGTTCAAGGCGTTACTTTTTCTGTGTTCCGGCGTTTTTATCCACGCCTATGAATCCAATGACATTTTTGAAATCAGCCAGCAAGGCGGACGCAGTCTGAAAATTCCGATGATCTGTATTATTATCGCCGCCGCTGCCCTGGCAGGCCTGCCGCCGTTGTCCGGATTTTTCAGCAAGGAATTGATTCTGGCCGGTCTGGCCGCTCTGAAGAATCCGATCTGGCTGCTGGCGGGGCTGTTGGGCGCGTTTTTAACCGCCTATTATGCCTTCCGGCTGATCTTTATTCTCATGTTTCCCAAAACGGTTATGCCGGCATCCGCAGCTGAAACTGCCCACAGCCACCCGGCCGAACATCGCCCAGTGCATTATCGGGTGATGGCCTGGCCGTTACTGATCCTGGCCGCGATCACTTTGGTGCTGGGCCTGTATGAAGCCCCGCTGGATCATTTTCTTGCCGGCCCATTAAATAATGTTACGGATAACCCGGCCCATTTTGCGTGGTTGCCTTTTGTGGCTTTAGCGATTGCCGCGGCCGGAGTGGGGTTGGCCTGGCTGGAATTCGGGCGCCCGCAGGCCAATCAAGTCGGTTTTGTGGAGAAGATTCCGGCCCTCAAAGCCCTTTTCGCTGAACGCTGGTACATCGATCACTTCTATCGCCTGTGTCTGGATTATATCGTTTATAAAATATTTGCCGACAGCTGTAAGCAAAACGACGACCGCATCATCGACGGCAGCATCGACGCATTGAGCAAAGCAACGGTTGGGACCGGCCGGATTCTGTCGCGCCTGCATCTGGGAATGGTACAATACAGGCTGCTGGTCATTTTCGTTGTCATGGTTTTGCTGGCTTTGTATTTCTTTTTTTAAAGTTGGAATGGAAGATACAATTTTAATGGGAAAAAAATTAAAAAATCATCCCGAAAACACGAAAGAACGAAAGCACGAAATTATATTACATTTTCGTGTTTTCAGCTTTTTATCCTTTCGTGATTTAATCCCGTCTTTTTATAAGCATAATCATTCGATGGCATAGCAAAATGAAAATGGAGTTCGCCAGTTTTCCCTTTCTATCATGCATTCTTTTAAGCTGTGTGATTGGCCTTTTGATTATCCTTTTACTTCCTGAAAAGCGGAAGCAGGAGATCAAATGGATCAGTGCGGGTTTTTCCGGGATAACGCTGGTTCTATCGTTGTATCTGTTTTTCGCCTATGACAAGAGCCGGGGCGGTCTGCAGTTTGTCGAAAAAATCCTGTGGGTCAAATCCATGGGCATTACTTATTTTAACGCCGCGGACGGATTCAATCTGCCCAATCTGCTGCTGACCGGAATTGTATTTTTTACCGGCGTACTGACGATGTGGGAAATGCAAACCCGTGTAAAAGAATTTTATGCCTTTTATTTTTTAATGGTCACCGGCGTCTTTGGGCTGTTCATGAGCATGGATCTGTTTTTCATTTTTGTCTGGTATGATGTTTCGTTATTTCCCATGTATCTGCTCATCGCCGTCTGGGGCACCACGCGCAAAGAATACGCGGCAATGAAATTAACACTGTATCTGCTGGCCGGTAGTGCCCTGATTTTACCGGCGATTGCCTACCTTTTTGTCAAATCCGGCTTGAATACCTTTGATATTGTCTCTCTGATGCAGCCGGGAACCTTTACGGACGGGCAGCAGAAATTTGCGTTTATTTTGCTTTTTCTCGGTTTCGGTATTCTGGCGGCGGTTTGGCCCTTTCATACTTGGTCACCGGTGGGGCATGTGGCCGCGCCCCATGCCGTCAGCATGGTGCATGCCGGGGTGTTGATGAAAATCGGCGCCTTCGGCGTGTTGCGGGTGGCTATTTTTCTTTGCCCGCAGGGCTGGCAGTATTGGTCCCAGTTGATGGCTTTGTTGGCGGCGATCGGCATTGTATATGGCGCACTGGCCGGTCTGCGCCAGACCGATCTTAAATATGTGATCGGATATTCCAGTGTGTCACACATGGGAATCGTCGGTCTGGGGTTGTCAACGGTCAGTGTCGATGGCCTCAACGGAGCGGTTTTTCAGATGTTTGCGCATGGGGTGATGACCGCTTTGTTCTTCTCTTCGGTGGGCTATATTTATGATCGAACCCATACGAAAGCGATAGCTGAGCTGGGCGGTTTGAGTAAAATTATGCCTATCGCCTCGACTTACTTTATCGTGGCGGCCATGGCGAGCATGGGTATCCCCTGTCTGGCCAGCTTCTGGGGCGAGTTGGTGGTATTTGTCTCCGCATTTAAAGTCTATCCGGTTCGCGGTGCAATGGCCATCCTCGCTCTGGTGATCAGTGCGCTGTTTATGCTGCGGGTCGTGCAAAAAACCTTTTACGGCCCCAAGAATGCGCAATATGCGCAGTTGCCGGATGTCCCTTTTCGTCTGGGGGTGCCCCGAATGATCCTGGTTGCCGTTCTGGTATTTTTTGGGCTTCATCCGTCTCTGCTGTTTGAGGTGATCGAGACGGCTTCAATTCCATTCATTAACGGATTGCCATGATGAAGTGGATGATCTTCAATCCTGAAATTTATTATCTGCTGGTGAGCCTTTGGTTTCTGGCGCTGTCGATGCTGCCGCACCCAAAATCAAGGCGCAATTATTTCAGTGCGCTTTTTCTGGCGGCCGCCGGTGTGGTGGTTTGCCTGATGGCGGTCAAATCAGGGGGCACCCTCTTTTTCAATGCATATCAGGTTAATCTGTTTTCCCAGGTATTTAAGGTATTACTGTCGTTGGGGCTGTTTCTGGTCGTTTGCCTATGTTCCAATCTCTCAGGCGTCAAAGAAGAACACCATCCGGAATTTTATCTTCTGTTATTTGTCTGCACGCTGGCGATGATGATGCTGGTCAGCAGCGCACACCTGCTGGCGATCTACGTTTCCCTCGAGCTTTCCAGCTATAGCCTTTACATCCTGGTGGCCTTGAGGCGAGGCAAAAGTATGGGCCTTGAGGCCGGTATTAAGTATTTTCTGATCGGAATCGCCGCTTCGGCTGTGATGCTTTTTGGCCTGGCCTTAGTTTACGGCACCACCCGGGCCACCTTTCTGAGTGATTTGGTTCAGGCACTTCCCGGTGTCATCGATAAACCTGCTGTGATCATCGGTCTGCTGATGACCCTCAGCGGATTCTTCTTTAAGCTCGCCGTTTTTCCGTTTCATCTCTGGGCGCCGGATGTGTATCAAGGCGCCGCCAATCAGGTCACCGCTTATATCGCCACTGCTTCCAAAGTGGCAGCCATCGCCCTGCTGATACGGATGGTTGCTCTAAGCGGCAACGGTGCGGCCAGCAATTATCTGGTGCACGTTCTGGTGACGCTTTCGATTGTGTCGATGACAGTGGGTAACCTGGCAGCCATCGCACAAAAGGACCTCAAACGGCTTCTGGCTTATTCGACGGTTGCCCATGCCGGCTATGTATTGATCGGAATATTGAGTATGAGTCAGGCGGGTTACAGCAGCAGCATTTTTTATGCCCAGGCCTTATTGGTGATGAAATTCACCGCGTTTCTGGTGGTGATCAAAGTGGCCGGCGATGACCGCAATTTGCAGATTGAACAGCTGGCAGGCCTGCATCAACGCTCTCCACTGCTGGCGCTGGCTTTGATGGTATCCATTTTCAGTCTCGCCGGCATTCCGCCGACTGTTGGTTTCACCGGAAAGCTTTTCGTGTTTTTGGCCGCCATGGAGCAGGGTTACTTCACTCTGGTGCTCATTGCCATGTTTAATGTGGTCATCTCACTCTATTACTATCTGTTGGTATTAAAGGCGGCCTACCTGCTGGAACCGGATGGGGCATTGCCCGAGTTGCGTCTATCCCCGCAAATAAAATTGCTTGCCAGCGCATTAATCATTGTGATGGTCATCGTTGGCATTTTTCCAACCTATATCATCGAGATTGCTGAAGCCGCAGCCCGTTTTCTGCTGTGAAAACAGTTGGCGAGTTGTTTTTGAAAAACAGCTTGTGCGATGGTATTTCGGAAAGGACTCAGGCGTCAGTGTCCGGGGGCGCCGGCATGGGAATTTTAACGAAGTCGATACCCTCTTCTTTTAGCATTTTTTCTTCTTCTTTGGTACTGACGCCCCGGATATTGCGGGGTTCCTCGACGCCATAATGGATTTTCAAAGCTTCCTTGGCAAAATCACATCCGACATCGTCGAAATTTTTTTCAATATAATCAACAATTTCTTTGCCAACCTGTTTAAGATTTTCTTCCGGCGACAAAGTTTTTTTCGGTATCGGTGAGGATTTGATCGCAAAGGTTGACGGTATTCGCGATACACGCGTATTATTGCAGACCGGACAGGCAATCAATTCCTTTTTTTTCTGGGTCAGATAGGCCTCACTGTCTTCAAACCAGCCTTCAAATGCGTGACCGTTGACACATTGTAAATCGTAAGCAATCATCCAAAAACACTCCGATATTTAAAAATGTTCAATGATATTAAATTAATAGAAAGTAACTAACTAAAAAATAACACATCTGTCAATATTTTTAAAGGCGTTATTATCAGAATTTACTAATTTAACAGAATGTTGTAGAATAAAAAGAGTATCAGAATTTATCAACCGCAGATCTGATTATCTAAGGTCTAGACCGCATTAGAACCATCATCTGTCTGAATTTAAGACTCGGTCACAAAAATCAACGGGAAAGGGCTTGTCATGAATTTTTTGTTCAAACGTTTCGGGCTGTTTTGTTTGTCGCTGACCTTCTGTCTGTTTTCTACCTTGGGTTATGCAGAAACCATGTATGTTTCTGATGTTTTGAAATTAACGCTGAGGACCGGGCCGAGTAACGAAAATAAAATACTGGCGGTGATAGAATCCGGTCAGATGCTTGATGTTATTAAATTTGGAGATGAGTGGTCTCAGGCGCGGCTGCCCAACGGCAAAGAAGGTTGGGTTCTCAGCAGATATCTTACACCCCATGAAACCAACAATATCAAGCTTGAACGCCTGCAGGCCGAGCATAAGAATCTGATGATTCAGGCCGCCGCCTTATTGGAAGAAAACAACAGGCTCAAAGCGGAAGACAAGAAACGCCAGATTGAGTTTGAAACCAATCAAAAACAAATGGTTAAAGCGCAAACAGATTACGAGACCCTGAAAACAGAGGTCGCTGAATTTTTAACCCTGAAATCTAAATATGAAAATGCCGTATCACTGCTGGCTGAGCAAACTGCAAAAGCGGAAAAGCTTGAAGAACAGCTGACCCGGCTGGAGCTGAGCTACTATATTAAATGGTTTCTAGCCGGCTCGGGGGTGCTTCTTGTTGGCTTCTTAATTGGATTCAGTACAAAGCGTCAGCGCCGGCGCCCTGCGCTCGTATAATTTTAGGTTCTAATTAAAACGATTGGATCAAGACACGATCATTGATAGAACTTCCGAATCCTCGATTGCGCCTTATCGGCGGGGAATCTAAATTGACACCCCCGCCAGTATAATTATATTAGTTGATCATAAGGATTTTTCGATCACATTCGATCTAAAGGAAACACGCTTAGGAAACTATATGCTATTTGATCAATTTGTTGTTTTGTCCGTTTTGCTTGTGCTCTCCGGGTTTTTTTCTTCCGCTGAAACCGCCCTGTTTTCGATCAGCAAAGCCAAAGCCATCCATCTTGCAAAAGAAAAAGGCAGGACCAATGCGCTGATAAAGAAAATGAAGGCCGATCCGCACAGGCTGCTTTCAACCATCCTCATTGGCAACAACCTGGTTAATGTCGGTGCCTCCGCCATTGCAACCGCCATTACCATGGACCTGGCGAAAAGCAATGCGGTTGGAATTGCCACCGGGATTATGACTTTGGCAATCTTGATTTTTGGAGAAATTTTTCCGAAATCGATCGCCACCCGCAACAACATCCTGATCGCCCGACTCGTGATAATTCCGATCTACTGGATTTCGATATTATTTTATCCGATTATTCTGTTTTTGAATTTTATTCCCAAACTGACCGGCAAGATTCAAAAAAAGCCGATCGTCACCGAAGAAGAATTGATGACCTTTGTTGAAGTTGTCAAAGAAGAGGGTGGGATCGAAGAGGAAGAAAAGGAATTAATCGAAAATATATTTGAATTTGACGATACCAACGCCTCTGAAATTATGACACCCAGAGCCGATATGTTTGTCATAGATGCGGATGAAGAATTAAAGTTGGAAGAGATTGCTGAATCCGGTTTTACCCGAATTCCGGTCATCACCGGCGATATTGATCACGTCATCGGCATTTTAAACATCAAAGATTTACTCAAACACCAGGCCACATCCGATGAACCGGTCAATGTACGCGAAATCATGCGCGAACCTTATTTTGTACCCGAAAATAAAAAACTGGACAACCTGCTTCAGCAATTTAAAAAACGAAAACAACACTTGGCGGTCATTGTCGATGAACACGGCGGTGTTTCCGGCCTGATTACACTCGAGGATGCCCTTGAAGAAATTGTCGGTGAGATCATTGATGAAACCGATACCGTCGAGACCCATATCGTCAAAACCAAACCCAATGAATGGCGGGTTCTGGGAAAATCCGAAATTGACGAAGTCAACCAAACGATAAAAATGGATATTCCCGACTCCCGGGAGTATGATACCTTCTCCGGTTATGTTTTGAATCAAATCGGCCGGATACCGCAGGAGAAGGAAGAAATTCCGCTCGGCAATTATCTTATCACTGTCAAGGAGATGGACGGTAACCGTATCTGCGAATACATCGTCCGCCAGACGCAAGCGCAGTCGGCCGGGGAAGCCTCACCGACTTGAGCATCGGCCAAGGTCTCCGGCGACTGGCTTCTGGTCACTGGATCCTGGCTGCTTGTCTTTAGGTCGGCCAGCAGCAAGCAGCCAGTAGCTCGTCTAAATCTCTGAACCAGGAAACCGACACCTGAACCCTGACACCTGCTTGTCCTCCAGAGCCTTTAAGGCGAAGGAGGGAAACCATTTCTCGCCTTTATCCCTTGTCTTCGAAGATCTCAAATTGCACGCCGAATCCAATTGGAGCGGCCCAAATAATCTTGCTATTCGATCGGATTGGAATTTCAAAATTCGGGAAAAAGAAGCGCTGGTTGATTTCGAGGTCGACGGGAAGGTCGTTTGTACTTTCAATAAATGCGCCGCCCAGACTGATATTTTTAATGGTGTCTTTGTAAGACTGATTCAACGCACGATACTCGGTGACGAGGGTACAGGGAATTCTGGGATGCAGTCGTTGATCTCTTTTTTCCCAATTTTTGAGCAGCCGGAAAAGAATGCGCTGCTCTTCTATGGATAATTGATCGACCAAATCGGTCATGCGCCGGGTGGCGTCGGGATTATCGAATTGTTTATCGGAGGATTTCATGTTTGACCTCCCATTGATAAAAACCTAAATTGAGCGATGTCTGAATTAAATATAAAAAGTAAATTAAGCATTGGTTTCGGAGGGGTCAAGACAACGACGCTGTCGAATAATGTATTAGAAGTGGTTTCAAAACGCCATCTGAGGCCCAATGGCTGCATTGCAGACCTCCGATAAATGCTCACATACCCATGTATGCTGCGCTTTCTCGATTGGCCTGCGCCTTGCCCTTGAACCTGATCTGAGGTTTTGAAACCACTTCTAGATAAAATGCGGGATCGGGGAGCCTTCTATCCAGGTTGCCCGAAAGGCCCGTCGGGGGCTCTGTCGCTGCCAGCCGCTTACATAACCGCATTCATCCGCTTTAAGTCTTCCTTTTTGCCGATGACCACGATCACGTCTCCGGCTTCAAGTGTTTCAGCCGGCAGGGGATTAAATATCATGTTGCCGGCCATTTTTTTAATGGCCACGATGATCACACCAAAATCTTTTCTCAACTGGCTGTCGACGAGGTTTTTCCCGGTCAGGTTCGAACCATTCCCGATTTTGGCCTCTTCCATCATTAGACCGAGGGAGCTGCCCATGGTTGCAATATCGATAAAATCAACGACTGTCGGTCTTTTGAGCACCTGGGCCATTCTTTTGCCACCGATCAGGTGGGGTGAAACTACCCGGCTGGCGCCGGCACGGGAGAGTTTGTCTTCATTGTTTTCATGCGAAGCCCTGGCCAGAATGTAGATGTCGGGCCGTAATCCTTTGGCTGTCAGAGTAATAAAAACATTGTTGGCATCCGAGCGAAGAGCGGTGGCAATCCCTTTTGCTTTCATAATGCCGGCATTTAGCAGGGCTTCCTCAGAGGTGGCGTCCATCTCGAGAAAGAGATAATTTTTAAACTCAATTTTTTCTATAACCGCAGGGTCTTGTTCAATCACCACAAAGTCGATATCATCGGCCGCCAGTTCATTGCAGATAATGCGGCCGATACGCCCGAACCCGCAGACAATAAAATGGTTTTTTAATTTCGATACCTGTATTTGCACTTTTGTTCTCCCGAATATTTTTAACAGTTCTCCTTCTATAAAGGCCCTGACAAGCATACCGATGGTATAGGCACCCACCGTGATACCTAAAATGATTATAATAACGGTGAGGGCACGGCCGCCTTGAGTCAGGGGTATAATTTCAGCAAAACCCACCGTAGAAATGGTGATGATCGTCATGTAAAAGGCATCAAAAGGCGGCATTTTCTCGACGAAAAAATATCCGCACGTTCCAAAAGCAACAATGCCCATTAACATGACAAACGCGTATAGCAATCGTAGGTTCTTTGATTCCATAACAGCCCAAATGCTCAAATCAGATCGGTTTTTCGCGGTTTCCAGCGCCAAGATCTTGTAAATTTAATACTTTTATTTATATCGGCATTGTTTTATCATTAGATAAATTTCTTTCCAGAGGAATTTTGATAATGAGGCCAATGCTTGGATTCAATCTGAAACTGCGCTGGAAATTTTTTATCATTTTGCTGGTGTTCAGTCTGACGCCATTGATTGTGGTTACCGTCGTCAGCCAACGCGGAACGCTCCTTTTGGGAAAAACGATTTCTGAGGATGCCCGTGTGCGGCTCACCCACATCGTAGGGATGGAGTTACGGCAAACTGCTGAAAATTCGGCAAAAGTTTTACAGCGGACCAAAGATGCGATGGCCTTTTATCTTCAGGTTTTGGCCGGTGAAGCCGAACTCGCCTTTTCGGAAATAACCGCTAGATCCCCCAAAATTTATTTTGCCGACGATTTTGAAGACCCCCGGACCGCTCCCCTGGATTTTTTGCCGATTCAGCGATACCGGATGAAAACTCATGACGGCGAGTTTCTGGACAATCCGGTCAGCTTCAATCATCCCGTTTTTATGCTGGCGCCAGGAGTTAAAAAAGAAAGCGTCGCGCGTGACCTTGCCTCCCTAAGCCGGATGATACCGACCTTCCGAAAACTTTCCAGCGAATTCGGTAAAACCTTATATTGGGTCCATATCTGTTTGCAGCATGGTGTTTATATGTCGTATCCCGGTCACAGCGGCGATCTGGATAGTTTTGAGCCCCGGCGATATGCATGGTACACGGAAGCCAAAGATTTACCGACCTGGACCCTGCCCCGAATAAACACCAACACGGGATTTCTGACCTTTACGGTTTCACAACGCATATACCAGCCCAATGGGTCTTTTTTGGGGGTTGTGGCCGTTGATATCCTTTTTGTCGAAGCGTTGCAAAAAAGTGCGCTGTCCCCGCTGTGGGCATCCGATGCCAACGCCTTTATTGTGACAACCGTTCCTAATTCAGAGGCGCATCAGCCCGGGCTTCAAATACTGGCCCAGAAGGACTATCAGCAGCTTCGCGGGTCCTGGACGCCGGTGGCCGGAAAAATGTGGTTATCATCTACAGAGCATATCGGATTTGATGTCGTTCAAAAACAACTCAGGGTCGGACAGGCCGGATATACGGAGCTGCCGTTTAAGAATGTGGAATCAATCTGGGCCTATGCCGGTATTGATGATCTCATCCAATTTGTAGTGATCGTGCCCAAATCGATCATAATGGCACTTCCGGAGGAAACCCGGAAAACATTTTTTGCGTATTTAAAAGATCAAATCCTTTTTGCCGGTGCGGCCACATTCTTAACGATTATTTTCCTTGCCGCGTCCGCCCTGATCGGTTCCTATATGATTACGCGGTCCCTGTTAAGAATTTCCGCGGCCGCCAGAAAGCTGTCCAGCGGGGACTTCTCTGTTAAACTGGGCCTGCGTACCGGGGACGAGCGTGATCAAGTTATCAAGGCATTTAATGAAATGGGGCCCAAACTCGAGGATCATCTTCGTCTGCATCAGTCCATTGACCTGGCCATGAAGGTCCAGCAGAAACTTCTGCCCGCTAAAGATCCGCACATACCCTGGCTGGACCTTGCCGGAAGAAGTGTATATTGTGATGAAACCGGCGGAGATTATTATGACTATCTTGGTGTTACGGAAAAAGACCCTCAGGAAATCACAGTTGTTGTCGGTGACGTAACCGGACACGGTATCTCTTCCGCCCTTCTGATGGCCTCTGCCAGGGCGTATTTGCGCCAGCGGACCTCTTTGCCCGGAGATCTTTCTCAAATGATTACGGATGTAAACCGTCAACTGACCGTAGATGTCGCGGATTCAAATAGTTTCATGACGCTGTTTTGCCTTAGAGTTGAACGGGAGCCGCCGTTGCTGACCTGGGTGCGCGCCGGGCATGATCCAGCCATCTTGTATGACGCGGGCACGGATGTATTTGAAGAACTTAAGGGCGAGGGCATTCCCCTGGGTGCGGATGGTTCATGGGTGTATGCGCAAAACACGAAGGCGGGGAGCTTAAAAGAGCAGATCATTCTGATCGGCACCGACGGCATCTGGGAAGCTTCAAATCCCGAGGGTGAGATGTTCGGAAAAAATCGGGTACTGGGCCTTATCCGCCGCAACGCGTCCGCAAGAGCTCATGACATCATGCAAGCCATCTTTGATGATTTAAATCGGTTTCGTGCGGGTAAAAAATTTGAAGATGACGTTACCCTGGTGGTACTTAAAATGAAATAGGAGAGAAATAACGCAGCAGCGAATCCATGTCGGGCGGCGGTGAAAAAATGACCGTGTTAAGCGGGTTATTAAAATTCAGCCGGCCCGCAAATTTTCAAACCTTAAAAAAAACCTGTCGGTCTTGAAAAATCAGAAACGGGTGTCTTCTTCTTTTTTTACTTCTTCATCTTCTTGTTCCTCTTCCTCCTCTTTTTTAGCTTCTTCAAACTCGTCCTTGACTTCTTGTTTCTCTTCCTCGAGCGCTTCCTTTTCCTCGGCCGCCGATTCTGCCACGGATTTTTCCTCCGGCGCTTCTTCTACTTTGGCTTTTAAGTCACGGTTTTCCTTTTGCAGCGCTCTTATTTTATTGCGCTGGGCAAATCGGTTGCTGATACCGATCAGCATTCCGATAAAAATCCCAATTAAAATGGAAGCGTAAACGATGCCGTAAATCGGAATTTGCATGCTGCTTAATTGAAAATAATAACGCAATTTTATTGGTTCGTTGTTTTGAATACCGAATGTAACCAAAGCAACCAGTATGATCAGTAACAATATCGCTTTAAAATAGCTTTTCATTTTTTTCTCCTTTGGCTGTGCCTCCTTTAATTCGGTTTACGCCGTCACGGATCATAAACATGAAAAATCGATTCCCGGAGAAGAAAGTCACATCCTACCAGAATAAAGTAAATTCGAAAATCTTTTTTTGCCGCGTGTTCCTCAATACTCATATCATGTTTGGCTGAAATTCCAAACCAATTTGTTGCCGCAGGGCAGCGGGGCTGCAGGCGAAAAATAACGATCGGATTTATTTGCTTTTTGAATCTGATCCACTATCGGCCTCTGTATTTGATTTTGACGGTTTGACGCCGAGATCCTCAACAACCTCGGATGCCGCTTCTGCTTTAGCTCTGGCTTTCGCAAGTCGTCGGGCCGCTTTTTCGGCCTGTTCTTCGGTCTCTTTGTATGCGGCCTGCAGTGCATCGATTTCGGATGCTGTTTTTTTTGAGTTGGCGGCTTGCGCCTGAGTTTGTTCTAAAAGTTTCTCCTTTGCGGCAATGACTGTTTTTCGGGCCGCTTCGCTATCCTTTTGGGCTTCCTGTACCCTTTTTTCCGCATCTTTCAGCGCATCCAGCGCAGCGGCAATTTCACCCGCTTTGCCCTCTTCGGGCTCGGCCTCCAACTCAATATCTTCAGATGCCAGCACCAGGGCTGTAATGGGCAGGTCAGAAAGAATCGCTTCAACAGGGTCGTCGAATGGGTCCAGGGGCTGGTTGCCTTTCAGGCGGAACGGCAAAAAAACGATCGAGGCATCTTTTGAATACGCGACGACATTGCTCATCTTGGCGTTAAACACCATTTCGGGTTCGGCTTCGATGCGGGCGTCTTCCAGTTTATGTCTGAAATCCGCCGTGTTTTCTTCGGTAGGGTGATCGACGCTCGGCGCTAAAATTCGTATTTTAGCTGCCTGCCAGTCTTTATTACGGGTGGTTAGATATGCCAGCAACAGCATCAAATGACTGCTGGCATCATCCCACCACCACACATCAATCCGGCGTTTTTCTGAAGGAATATTTTTCAATTTATTCCATTCGTTTTCTGCGGCATTCAAAACAATAATATTGCACCCGAGACGAAAGGCCGTTTTAATCCGACGACCATACAGGATTTCGCGGATGCCGCGATTTTGGGTGTGTACATTTTCAAACCAATTTAATAAAATGGTGTTTACCTTCAGGGGCCCGATCCCGTATGCCTGCACAAGGGTGTGAATTCCCTGGATGAGGCTTGGAGCGGCAATCACAAGGGGAAATGCTTCCGAAGCGCTCTCGGCGATGTCCTTACGCAACTCATTCTCGGCCTCCTCACGCATTTTGAGCATCTGCGGGCCCTCTCCTTCAAGTATCCGAACAACCGTGGCAAATCCGGTATCGCCTTCGAGCCATTCAGCGAACTGCAGCAGTCGTTGACGGCGATGGGGATCATCTGAAAACACCAGCAGCTGGGGCCTCCAATCCCGCGGATGCTCGGGTTCCTGGGCCGCCGCCAGCAGATTGGCGCGAATACGCTGAAGATAATAAGAGCGTCTGCTGTCGGCCCAGCGCGCCGGCCCGCTGGTCCGCTTTAAATATTGGTAGATGCCGAATAAAATGGCCATCGCGATCAAACCCGCGGGTATATTAATCGCCAGCATGACGATCAGACAGGCCAGGGCGCCGGCGAGGCTCAGGCGCTTATCGTACCAGTGAAAGCGCGGGCGAAAAGAAGGGCTGTCAGCCCGGGCTTCGAAGTAGGTGGCATAATTCAACAGGCCGTAGGAGATCAAAAAAAACATCGAAACCACCGGTGCAATAATGTTTAGCTTACCCAACCCGATGGTGGCAAAAGCAATCCCCGCTGAGAGTAAAACGCCCCGGCGGGGGTTTTGACTGGTGCCGGATCCTTTGGCGAAGGGCAACAAAAATGGGAAAACTCGATCTGCGGACAACGATTGCAAAATTCGTGGGGCTCCCAGAAAAGACGCCATCGCCGAAGACAGCGTGGCGGCAATGACGCCGGCACTGATCAGAAACGCCACAGCGGAAACCCGTTTCATGGATCCATATTCGCCCATTAACGTCTCAGCCGGCAAACTGGCGGCAAAAACAATTGCCGCAAAGAAATAAACCACGATCGACACGCCCACGGCAATGAACGTGCCTTGCGGCAAACTTTTGCCGGCATCTTTTAGATCGCCGGACATACTGACACCCTGCGTAAAGCCGGTCACGGCCGGGAAAAAAATGGCAAAAATGACCCAAAAAGCCAGCCCCGTTTCAGGCACAGTCCAGTTGCGGACCAGCAACGCATTGTCCCATTTTGCAATTCCGCCGATGAAAAATGATAAAAGCGCCGCCGCCAGGATGGCCATTACGACATATTGAAAACGGGTGGCCCAATCGGCTCCCAGCCAGGCAAATATAAACAAAAAGCCCACCGCAGCAGCTGCAATAATCTGGGTATAGTAGGCGCCTTGTAATGCCAGCATTCTGGCAAGCACCTCACCGAATCCGATACAATAAAACGCGATCGAAATGGATTGCGCTAAAAATAAGACAATGCCAATCGCACCGCCAAATTCCAGCCCCAGCGTACGGGAGATCAGGTAGTAATCCCCGCCGCCCTTTACTTTCAGGTTGGTTGCAATTGCCGACAAAGAAAAGGTGGTTAGCACCGAGATCCCGTTGGCCAGAACCAATATGATCAGGGCGTATGCCAATCCCGCATTGCCGACCACAAACCCTAGGCGCAGAAAAAGAATGATACCGAGAATCGTCAAAATACTGGGCGTAAAGACGCCGGCAAACGTCCCTAAAGTACCCGTTTTGGAATCCTGTTTCGGATGTTGCGAGATATTCTGTTTCATAGGTGATACCGGTGATTTAAAAAGACTTGAAGCTGTGTGAATCCCTGCCTGGAAATGCTGAATTAGATGCTGATTCAGACGAGGTTCATCATAAGAATCTGAGACAAAATTTTCAACCACTGTGATATCAATTCTGAAAATTGCTTGCAACTTTAATTGGAGATTTCTATTATAAGCAACAGTTTTAAATGCCGACCCGATCAAGAAGGGCAAAAGGCCAGGTTTAATGGGCGCCAAGATTTTCACTCGAGTGCTGGTGATCACTGATATTGATTTTTGAAGACAAAAATTCATAAGTTACCGGCATTCGGCTGAGATAAAGATAAGGGAGGTCTGACATGGGTGAGCTGACCATATGGAAACAGCAGGAAATTGATAAACTTAGAAAAGACATGGACCAGCTTTTCAGGCGGTTTCGAAAAGAATTTGGTATACCGCGTTCTCTGATAGAAGTTGCTGAATCGTTTTCGATGGATTTGTCTGAAACCGAAAATACACTGATAGTGAAGACCGAGCTGCCGGGCATCAAACCGGGTGATATGGATATTTCAGTGACCGAGGATACCCTGACGCTTAAAGGCAAAACGAGCGAGGACATCACTGAAACCGCGGAAGGCTATCGTCGGGTCGAAAAACACTCGCGAACTTTTTCCAGAAGCATTTCACTGCCTTGTCGGGTGCTGACCGAGGGTGTCAAAGCAACTTTCAAAAAGGACGTTTTGCAGATCGTTTTGCCGAAATGTAAGCCGAAGGAGGCTCGCGGCGTTAAAATCGACATTGGATAATCGGATAAATTCGGTGCGTTCAGAATCGAGCGAATATTTCCTGCTCATACGTTTTACTGCATGGTAAATTAACTTTGCGGCGTAACTTTTGTCATCGGCGATTTTTTCAAAATAAAGTTTGAAGAATTGTTGGCACCAAGGAGGTAAAAATGGCCCAGGAATCTCAAAATACTGTGGTTCCGCTGGAAAAACTCAGATGGCGACTTGACCCCGTGACGCTGTCTTTTGAAACCACTAATGATCTCCAGCCGTTGAAAGATATCATTGGACAGAAAAGAGGTGTCGAGGCTTTTCGTTTCGGAATCAACATCAACAAACCCGGATACAACGTGTTTGTCACCGGGACGCCCGGTTCCGGCAGGATGGCGACTGTCAAAAAACTCCTGGAAGAAATGTCAAAGCGAGATCGCGTTCCCGATGACCTTTGCTATGTGAATTGCTTTGAAGATCCGGAATCTCCTATTTTAATCCGCCTGGGAGGTGGTAAAGGGATGGTTTTTAAAAAAGATGTTAAAAATCTGGTGGACACGCTGAAAAAGGATATTCCATTACTGTTCGAAAGCCAGGAATACATCAATATGAAAAAAGAAATCACGGAAACCTATGAAAGCCAGGCCAGCAGTTTTTTCAAGGCATTGGACCAGAAAGTCAAGGAAGAAGGGTTTACCATCGTGGATGTTCAGATGGGCATGTTCAAGCGGCCGGAAGTGATGCCCCTGATTGATGGAAATCCGGTGCCGATCGACCAGCTGGAGGCCATGGTGGAAAAAGGAAGATTTCCGAAGGCGGAATTCGAACAACTCCGAGAGAAGCAAACAACTCTGAAAAAGCAAATAGAGCAGATTTTTTTAGAACTCAAAGACCTTCAGAAGGATGTGACCCAAAAGCTGGGAAAAATGGATCGAGCAGCCTTCATGAAAACAGCCTCCGAACTGGCAGCTCCCATCAATGATCGTTATCACGATGATAAGATTAGAAAATACCTGGAAGATATGCTCGAAGATATGGCGGACAATATTAGTATATTTATACCGGAATCGCAACAACCGCAAATACCGGGACTTGCCCCGGTGGTAAAAGAAGTCGATCTATTTCAGCCCTATGAGGTCAATCTCATCATTGACAACAGTCAACGAAGCAGTCCGCCTGTGATCGTTGAGGATTATCCGACTTACCGCAATATTTTTGGAAGCATCGAACGCATTGTCGACCGCAGAGGCGTGTGGCGAACGGACTACAGCAAGATCAAAACAGGCTCTTTGGTGAAAGCAAACGGCGGATTTCTTGTCATCAATTTGCGCGATGCCATCATCGAACCGGGTGTCTGGCAGGCACTAAAACGTGCGCTGAAAAGTAAAAAACTTGAAATCCAGACCTTCGACCCTTTTTATTTTTTCACCACGACCGGATTAAAGCCCGAGCCGATCGAGCTTGATGTGAAAGTCGTGGTAATTGCCGATATGTTTATATTCCAGTTATTGCTTTACTACGATGAAGATCTTAGAAAAGTTTTCAAGGTCAGAGCGGACTTCGATACGACCATGGATAAAACCGATCGAAACATTCAGCAATTTGCCGAGTTTGTCAAAATGGTAGCCGATGAGGAAAAATCGCGGCCTTTGGACCGCACCGCTGTTGCCGCTTTAGTCGAGCAGGCGGTTAGAATGGCAGGCCGACAGGAGAAAATTTCGACCAGTTTTCCGGTTGTCACGGATCTGGTGCGGGAAGCCGATTTCTGGGCCGGGCAGGAAAATGAAGCGACTGTGAGAGCAGAACATGTCGACAAGGCCATTGAGGCCAAAATCTTCCGGTCCAATCTAATCGAAGAGCGCATTCAGGAGATGATCAACCGCGGGACCCTGATGATCGATGTGGATGGCGAGGTCGTCGGTCAGGTCAACGGCCTGGCGGTTTACTCCCTGGGCGATTACATGTTCGGCAAACCCTCCCGGATTACGGCATCGACCTCCATGGGTCGTGCCGGGGTGATCAATATTGAGCGGGAGGCTGAGATGTCGGGCAACACTCACAACAAGGGCGTGTTGATTCTAGGCGGTTATTTACGTAAAAAATACGCCCAGGACAAGCCGCTGACCATGAGCGCCAGTATCGCCTTTGAGCAGTCCTACAGCGGGGTGGACGGCGATAGTGCTTCATCTACCGAGATTTATGCCCTGCTGTCCAGCCTCTCCGGGGTTCCGATCAAACAAAACATCGCCGTTACCGGATCGGTCAACCAAAAGGGTGAAATTCAGGCGATCGGCGGTGTCAATCAAAAGATCGAGGGGTTTTTTGACTGCTGCCGCCACATGGGATTGAACGGCAACCAGGGCGTCATGATCCCGGCAAGCAATGTAAAGGATCTGATGCTGCGCAAAGACGTCGTTGCGGCCGTAAAAGAAAACAAATTCCGTATATACGCCGTAAAAACCATCGACGCGGGCATTGAAATCTTAACCGCAAAGCCGGCGGGCGCAAAACAGCCCGATGGAACGTATCCGCAAGGGACCATCAATTTCCTTGTTGATCAAAAGCTGAAAGAGCTGGCCGAGAACATTAAGAAGTTCAGAGAAGGTGGAGGGGAAGAAGATCGGAAGAAAGCCGCCAGTAATAAAAGTTAATGCACTGACGCTTTTAATAAGCTGTAATTTTATTTCAACCATTTAGGGCAAAGTGATTATGAATGAGAAAAAAAACCGGACGATTATCTGTATGATGACCGTCGTTACCTTGCTGCTTATATCAGGTCACCTAAGGTGGGCACAGGGCTTAGAAGAAGATTCATTGGAAGTTGTCGCTGAAGGGAAATTTCAGGCCCAGGCCGGCACCCCCAAGAAGCTGGCAAGGCAGATTGCCCTGTTTGAGGCCAAGAAAAAGGCGGTTGAATCTGCAGGACGATATCTTGCCGGCAAACATCTTGTTTTAAGCTACGAACAAAAAAAAGAAGAGATCTACAGCCTGGTCGCAACTAAAATCCATTCAAAAGTAATCGCTGAAAACATAGAATCTTCCGGAAATACGTTTGTTTTCCATATGCGCATCCGCGCCGTTATCCATAGTTCTGACTATATCGAAGCCGATATTTTGGATAAACAAATGGAAATTAAGGAAGCCCATGAGTCCTTAAAAGAGGAGCTGGAGCCCGAAATCACAGATAAAATCGAACCAGGTCGGGATATCTCTGTCGCTTACAGGTTGCTGCACAAAGAAAAATTGCGCCCGGCGATGATTTATCTAGATCGATTAGAGAAAAAATACCCGAACTGGTCTGCGATTTATATGGCAAAAGCCATGGGATTTTATTTGCTGCATGATCCTTTAAATATGAAAAAGGAACTTAAAAGGGCCTGTACGGCTGGAAATGTAAATGCTTGCGATGATTTAAAAAGTCTAAAGCGGGTGCGTCAATTTGATTTAAATACTGAAAAATTTAATTAAATCTCAGGCCGTTTCCCACCCCGGCGCAATGACCCACTATCAGTCAGAGTTCTTCCGGTGTAAAGGCGACGACTTGGTCGATTTTTTCCGCATCCGTAAAAAGCATCACCAATCTATCAATTCCCAATGCATTGCCGGCGGCGGCGGATATACTTTCAAGGGCTGCAAGAAATTTTGCGGGTATCGGATAAACTGTTTTGCCGCTCCCCCGGCGATAATCCTGTTCGCGCTCAAAGCGTGCACGCTGTTCGACCGGGTCCGTAAGTTCGCTGAAGGCGTTGCAGATCTCCAGGCCGCCGATATACAATTCAAAGCGTTCGGCATAGCGGCTGTCTTCCGGTTTCAATCTGGCCAATGCTGCGCGGGAAGCCGGGTAATCATACAGGAAAACCGGTCGGGCTTTTTCGAGGCGGGGTTCGATTTCCTCTACCATAATCACATCAAATTGATCCTTTTGCAAAGCCGTTTCCATTGATATCGAAGCAAATCTGTTAAATGCTTCGGAAACCGATATTTTGCGCCAGGGCGGCGTCAGATCTATTTCGTTTCGCCGGTACGATATCGTGTTTTTTGAATTTATCTGCCGGGCAACTTCGCCGATTAAGGCTTCACATTCATTCATCATATCAAAGTAATTGCTGTCTGTTCGATACCATTCCAACAGGGTCATTTCCGGCAGATGCAGATTACCTCTTTCTCCCTGACGGAAGCATTTGCAAATCTGAAATATGCGAGGAAAACCCTCCGCCAGCAGGCGCTTCATGCCAAGCTCCGGTGAAGTTTGCAGAAACCAGTCCCCGGATGCGACCGCATCGATATGGGCCTCCGGTGCGGGGGCCGGTATTCGGATGGGGGTTTCGACTTCCAGATAATCGTTCTGGATAAAAAAACTGCGAATTGTCCGGATGATCCGCGCCCGGACGATCAGCTTTCTTCGAACATTTTTTTGATAATTTGCGCTCATACACATTTTGGAAACGGTTCAAAATTTTCTTCCAATAAAATTGATATCCTATTTTAATCGTTTATTCCAGCTTGAATACACCCGAAAGAAAATGCTATACATTTTTTTCATTTAATCGGAGGCGGAATTGAAGAAGCGATTGATTCTGATCATTTTTTTGGCGCTCCTTTTAGGAGTGGGCAGTCTGGTTTACTGGGGACAGCGTAAAGAACGCTCGCGCGAACTTTACTACTCGGGCACCATAGAGGCCACCCAGGCCAATCTCGCTTTTCAAGTCAGCGGCCGCGTGAAAGATGTTTTTTTTGATGAGGGGCAAGCAGTAGAAAAAAACCAGTTGCTGGCTGTGCTTGAACCGGAAGAATTCATCGCCCAACGGGATCAGGCCCAGGCCGACTTGATTCGATCTCAGGAAAACTTAAAACAGCTGGAAACCTTATTGGAGCTCAATCGCAAAGTTCTTCCTTCGGAGGTGGATAAAGCTGAGGCCGGCGCCAGGGCGCTTCAATCACAACTGGCTGAACTTGAAGCCGGCTATCGCGTCCAGGAAGTGGAACAGGCCCGATACGCTTATGAACAGGCGCAATTTTCCCTGGAAGAGGCACGCAAGAACAAAACCCGATTTGACAGGCTTTTTGAAAGAAAGATCATTGCCGAAAAGGATAAGGATGCTACTGATCTGAAATATGAAACCGCTTTAAAAGATTATGAGCGCGCCAATAAAGCTTACGAGCTTCTAAAAGAAGGATATCGAAAAGAATCCATCGAGATTGCCAGATCAAAACTGAGCGAAGGCCAGGCGGCTCTCAAACAGGCCAGGGATAATCTAAAAAAAATCGAAGCCACCGAAAGCGAGGTGAAGGCAGCCAAAGCACAGGTTCTTTCAGTCAGCGCAGGGCTTGAACTGGCCAAGATCCGTCTGAAGCACACCGAACTGAGGGCCCCGTTCAAGGGAATCCTCGTCAGCCGCAATGTGGAACCCGGCGAAGTCGTGACCCCCGGACAGGAAGTGCTTTCCCTGTCCGATTTATCCAAAGTGGATTTAAAGGTGTTTGTGGGTGAGACCGAAATTGGGAAAATCCAACCCGGCCAGAAGGTTGAAGTGCAGATCGATACGTTCCCTTCTAAGACTTATGTCGGGCACGTTTCTTTCATTTCCCCTGAGGGCGAATTTACGCCCAAGATTATTCAGACCCATAAAGAACGGGTGAAGCTCGTTTACCTGGTTAAAATTACCATTCCCAATCCGAATTTTGAACTCAAATCCGGGATGCCCGCCGATGCATGGTTCAGATAATCATCCAACGAAAAATCCCATCTCGAACCGCAATCATGCGCCCCTCATCAGGGTGCATGATGTTTCCAAGAACTTCGGGTCTCTCACGGCGGTCTCCAAGGTTACATTCGAGATTGAAGCACAAAATATCTGCGGACTGTTGGGTTCAGACGGTGCCGGGAAAACCACGCTGCTGAGAATGATCGCCACCATGATCCGGCCGACAGCCGGAGACATTTTCATAGACGGTTTGAGCGCATTCAAACAAAGAGGCCGGGTAAAGGAGCGAATCGGCTATATGCCCCAGCGGTTCGGTCTGTACCAGGATCTGACCGTTGTCGAAAATCTTGATTTTTTCATGGACATTTACGGCATTACCGGGGCCGAGCGCCAAAGACGACGGGCCGATTACCTTGGTTTTTCCAACCTGTTGCCGTTTTTAGATCGCAAGGCCGGCGACCTCTCGGGCGGAATGAAACAAAAGCTGGGGTTGGCCTGTGTATTGGTGCACCAGCCCAAGGTACTGATTCTTGATGAACCCACCAACGGCGTGGATCCGGTATCACGCCAGGAATTTTGGGATATTTTGGTTGAGATGAAGCGAAACGGGATGACCATCCTCGTTTCCACAGCCTACCTGGATGAAGGCGAAAAATGCGATCAGCTGATCCTGATGCACAACGCCCAGGTTCTTGACATTGCGGCGCCCCATGAAATCCAGGCTGACTTTTCCGATCTTGAAGAAGCCATGATATGCCGGATCCAGGCGACAGATAATAACGTGGCTGAGGACAATTTTGGATCCTGAAACGGTAAATGTTATCGACTTGGAAAAACGATTCGGCCAATTTGTAGCCGTTGATCGTATTTCCTTTTCCGTGCGCAGTGGAGAAATTTTCGGATTTTTGGGACCCAACGGGGCCGGAAAATCCACTACCATACGCATGCTCTGCGGTATCATCTCCCCAAGTGCCGGAAGCGGTCAGGTGGCCGGATATGATATTTTTACCCAGCCTGAGGAAATCAAACAGGCTATCGGTTACATGTCCCAGAAATTTTCCCTATACCTGGACATGACGCCTTTTGAAAATATCCGTTTTTACCTGGGCGTTTACGATGTCCCTTCACGTTTCTGGAAAGAACGCACGGAAGAAGTCCTGAAGATTACCCGCCTGACCCACGTGCAGGACCGTCTGACGCGTGAACTGCCGCCGGGATGGCGCCAGCGCCTGGCATTGGGCTGCGCACTTCTACACCAGCCGAAATTATTGTTCCTGGATGAACCCACTTCCGGTGTGGATCCAATTGCCCGCCGGCATTTTTGGGAATTCATCAAGCAACTCACGTCAGGGGGCGTTACTGTTTTCGTAACCACTCACTATATGGACGAGGCCCGGCATTGCAACCGGGTGGTCATGATCAACGAAGGCAAAATTGTTGCCGCCGGGACCCCCCATGAGATTGTCCGCGAGGTATTGCCGGATCAGCCGGATGCTGATTTAAACGCTGCCTTTGTCAAGTTGATGGCCCGGAGAACCGCGTGAATACGAAAAATGTAAGGGCCATTGCCCGCAAAGAATATTTCCACCTTATCCGGGACTTCCGCAGCCTTTACCTGGCGTTTTTTATTCCGCTGCTTCTCATTTTGCTTTTCGGTTATGCACTGAGTCTGGACGTGGAAAATATACGGACCGTGGTGGTTGACCATGATAATACTCTGGAGAGCCGTGATTTTATCCGCAAGCTGAACGCTTCAGTTTATTTCAAAATTATTGGCTATCTGACCAGTAGTTCCGCGGCCATTGAGCACCTCGATCGAAACCAGGCCATTCTCGCAATCGTGATTCCGCCCGGCTGGACAGCGGATTTAAAGTCTGATCGCAAAAGTCCGCTGCAGGTGATCATTGATGGCAGCGACCCAAATTTTGCCGGCAGCACCCGGGCATACATCATGGCGTATATTTCCCAGGCCAATCAGAATCAACTGGTTGAATTTCTCAACCGCCAGGGTCTAGAAAAGATAAAAATCCCGGTGGAGGGGCGTATCCGGGTTTGGTTTAACGAGGATCTGGAAAGCCGCAATTTTATCATTCCAGGAATTATCGCGTTGATTATTATGATCGTTGGCGCTTTGCTCACGTCTCTGGTGATCGCCCGGGAATATGAGAACGGAACCATGGAAACCATCCGGTCACTGCCGGTGCGGGCGGCTGAATTTTTAATCGGAAAAGCCCTACCCTATTTTTTTATCGGGCTGGTCGACGTGCTGGTGGCGATTTTAATGGGTCAACTGTTGTTCGGCGTAGTGATGAAGTCCAGCTTCTGGCTGATGATCATCGCCTCATCCATTTATTTAGGGGTGGCGCTGTGCATCGGGCTGTTAATTTCAACGCTCACAAAATCCCAATTGGTGGCCAATCAGATGGCGATTCTAATAACCTATCTGCCGTCTCTTTTGCTTTCCAATTTTGTATTTCCAAAGGAAAATATGCCCGCAATTCTAAAATTGGTCACCTTTATCGTACCGGCCACCTACTATATTGATATCCTCAACGGACTCTACCTGCGGAATTTGACGCTCGCTTACCTGTGGCCCAGCTTTCTGGTTCTTTTTCTGATGTTTTTATTTTTGAGCACCGTCAACATGGTCATTTTAAAAAAAGAAGGCTTATGAGATGCGCTGGCTGAGAATTCGCGAACTGGTCAGAAAAGAGTTTATTCAGCTCTTCCGGGACAAGAAGAACAGGCCCTTGCTGATCATTGCACCGGTGGTTCAGTTAATTGTTTTTGGTTATGTGGTGACCACCGATGTGCGTGACATCCGGGTGGCGCTCATCGATCAATCCCGTACACCGGAAAGCCGCCGGCTCATCGACGCCATCGATGGTAACAAAACGTTCAGGGTCACCCATTATTTGAATCGTTCCGCAGACCTTGACCGCCTGTTGCTCCGGCGGAAGATCGATTTGGGCGTTATCATTCCGACGGATTTCAGTTCACAAATCCGCAAAAGGGAGACCGCTGAAATCCAGATACTGGCAGACGGCAGTATGAGCAATATGGCTTCAATCAGGATTTCTTACACCATGTCAGTGCTGGACAGCTTCAATAGCCGGTTGATCAGGGAGCTCTATGCCAAACGGATCGATTATGGAGAAATCGATGGTCGCATACGCACCTGGTATAATCCGAACCTGGACAGCCAGTATTTTTACGTGCCGGCTATTGTTGCCTTTTTGGTCATGTTACTCTCTTTGCTGTTCACGTCCATGGCGATTGTGCGCGAAAGGGAATCCGGTACCATGGAACAGCTCATCGTAACGCCCCTAACATCCTTTGAGCTGATTCTGGGCAAAACCATTCCGTTTATTATCATTTCCCAGGCACAAATGGTGCTGGTGATCGTTTTTGCCATATTGTGGTTTAAAATCCCGATGGCCGGCAATGCATTTTTATTGCTCGGTGCCACCTTTATTTTTCTGATGAGCACGCTGGGGATCGGGCTTTTTATTTCCACGGTTTCCAAAACGCAACAACAGGCTGTGATGACAAATTTCTTTTTCATCCTGCCCTTTTTTATGCTGAGCGGTTTTGTTTTTCCGGTTGCCAACATGCCGACGCTGGTTCAGTGGTTCACCTATTTGAATCCACTGCAGTACTTTCTGGTGATCGTCAGGGGAATTTTTCTCAAGGGCACAGGACTCGACGCGCTGTGGCCCCAGTTTTTAGGCCTGGCGATTTTGGGTGGGATTGTCTTTCCGCTGGCGGTCAATCGCTTTCGCAAGCGTCTGGATTAATAAGGTGATTTTTTTTGGGGGGAAGTGAAGCATTCATGCAATTCTCATCTATTTTTGAACTGGTTATTGTGGCTGTGGCCTGGGCGGTCCTGGTCATCTATCACCTGAACCTGTTTTTCAAAGTCAAACGGCAACCATTGTCCACAGCCATCGGCATCACCAACCATGCCCGCCGCAGATGGGTGCAGATCGTTATGCAGGAAAAGCATGACATTCTGGCTGTCCAAACGCTGCGCAATCATGTGATGGCTGCTACTTTTCTAGCGACAACCGCCATACTGATCAGTCTGGGACTTATGGGAGTCGCATTCAGGCCGGGTCTTTACAGCGATATCTCCCACGCGCTGAATTTAGCCGGAGCGAGAACAGAAACCCTGTGGCTTTTCAAGCTACTGGTTCTGGTAGTGCTTTTTTTCTTCGCCTTTTTCAACTTTACCCTGTCAATCCGCTACTACAATCATGGCGGTATCATGATCAACACGCGCGATGCCGATGACCCCGCACTTTCTGAAGAATCCGTGGCGGCGGTACTCAATCACGGCGCACTGCATTACACATTGGGGATGCGCGGATTTTATCTTGCGGTTCCGATCGCCTTATGGCTGTTCGGCCCCATCTGGATGTTGGCAGGCAGTCTGGTTTTGGTTGCAGTTTTATATCGCCTGGATCGCGAAGCATAAATATATTAGAGTATAAATATTTTTGTTTATAACATCAAATCCTATTTGGCATACAAATTTTATGGACCTGCAAAGTATAATTGAAAATTATGGATATGCCGCGATTTTAATCGGTACATTTTTAGAAGGCGAAACCATCCTGGTGCTGGCAGGCCTGGCAGCCCACCAGGGTTATCTGATACTGACCTGGGTGATTTTGGCTGCTTTTCTGGGCAGTCTTTGCGGTGATCAGCTTTTTTTTTATTTGGGACGCAAACACAGTCAGGCGGTTCTATCCAGGCGCCCTGGCTGGAAGCAGAAAGCGGAAAAAGTTCACAAGATGCTGAACCGATTTCAAACACCGATGATCCTATCCTTTCGGTTTCTTTACGGGCTGCGCACGGTTGCCCCCTTTGTGATCGGAATGAGCCCCGTATCCTTCAAAAAGTTTATTTTACTCAATGCCGCCGGAGCGCTGATCTGGGCAATAGCCGTCGGGTCCGGCGGCTATCTCTTCGGTCATGCCCTGGAAGTTTTTATCGGCAAGCTCAAATCATACGAGATTTATGTTATGGGCAGTGTCGCAATTTTTGGTTTACTGGTATGGATTTTCCATTTTTACCGTCGCCGTAGACGGTCGGCAAAATTTATCTCAGACAGCCGATGATTTCCTTCAGTTGACCGCAAAACAGATTTCAAAACCAAAGCGGTGAAGCCGGAATTTTTTTAAGCATCTGACGTTTTGTCATTTAATTGCTGAATTAATTTTATGAGGAGGTAACATCATGGCGAGATTTTTCAAGAAACGCGAAGAGATCAAGGGCATGTCTCCGGGCGCTTTGGTTTTCATCGGAAACAAAAAGGTAGAAAATGTTCGGATTCGTGTCATCGACTATGATGGGACTCAATTAAAGGAAGACGAATTAAAAGAGATTGCACAAGGAGAGGAATTCAAACGCACAAAAACAGTTACCTGGATAAATGTGGACGGGCTCCATGATCTCTCATTGATGAAAGAAATTGGGGATACATACTGAACCACCCCGGATTTGACGGAGACTCCATTCGACTACCAGACAGGCACTAAAATCAGATTCCAACGGCGTCACCCAATTGATTGCAAGCGGACCAGATGTTCGCAACGATTCTCTTCGTAATGCAATCCTGACCTCAATTTTCAGGGCAAACCGACGCATCTGGATTTTGACGTCGTATTTTGTACCTGATGAACTGATGTTAGAAGCCTTATGCATAGCAACCTTTCGCAATGTCGATGTATCCATTATAATTCCGCATAAGTCCAATCATCGATTGGCGGACCTGGTGCGCGAAGGATATCTAACACGGGTTCAAGAATTCGGAGCTGACGTAAGGCTTTACGAGCCACGCATGTTGCACGCCAAAGCAATCCTAATAGATGATGCGCTCGCCATCGTAGGATCGGCCAACATGGACATGAGAAGTTTATTGCTCAACTATGAAATTGCCCTATGCACATACGATTTGGATGCGATCAGACAGCTTGAAGCCTGGATGCTGCGTTTAAAGACAGACTGCTCTGCGCGGAAATTACAACCCAAAAGCTCGTTTGGGCTTATCGAGAGCGTGGGAAGACTTTTTGCTCCTTTGTTGTGATCGCCAGATATAATATAGGGTATTTTCGGAATGAATTCGATGATACGTAAAATATTAGGTCCTGGCCTCAGTTTGATCCTTTTCGCGGCTGCTGTCTGGCTGCTGCACAATGAATTGAGAACCTATCATCTCAGAGATATCCTGCACGCTTTCGATGCCATTTCAGGAACACATCTGTGGGCGGCTGCAGGGCTGACCATACTAAGCTACAGTGTGATGACCGGTTACGATATGCTCGCCATGCGTTACATCCAGTATCTGCTGTCTTATTCTAAAATTAGCCTGGCATCTTTTGTCGGTTATGCCTTCAGCAACAATATCGGAATGTCCATGATTGCCGGTGCTTCGGTGAGATACCGTTTGTATTCGGCCTGGGGACTGTCTGCTCTGCAAATTACCCAGGTGGTTGTATTTTGCACCCTGACCCTGTGGCTCGGATTTTTCATCCTAGCCGGTATGGTATTTCTAATCGAGCCCCTGACGATTCCATCGGGGCTTCACCTTCCGATCAATTCCCTGCGCTTAATCGGCGTCATCATGCTGTTGTTGGTTTTGGCATACGGGATAGTGACGGTTATCAAAAGAGCCCCCATTACGATTCGCGAATGGGAAATTAAGCTTCCTCCCTTCCGCCTGCTTTTTTTTCAGCTTTTCATTGCAGGGCTGGACTGGATACTGGCAAGTCTGGTTCTATTTGTCTTGTTGGCACCCGGAAAGACTATGTCCTATCCGGGATTTTTAGGCGTCTACCTGCTGGCCCAATTGGCCGGACTTGTCAGTCAGGTCCCCGGGGGACTTGGGGTGTTCGAAACGGTTATCGTGCTGATGCTGTCCGCCAGGTTGCCGGCCAATCAAATTTTCGGTGCCTTGTTGGGCTACCGCGCATTGTATTACTGGCTGCCATTGGGCGCAGCCGCGTTATTGCTCGGGCTGCAGGAGATATTGCGCAAGCGCGAACGGCTGATTTTCTTTGTGCGACTTTTTGAACGCTGGGTGTCTCCAATGGTTCCTCAGGTGTTTGCTTTTGCGGCCTTCATCGGGGGTGCCATTTTACTGTTTTCCGGCACCACGCCGGTCGTTGAGCCGCGCATCGTATTTTTAAAAAAGCTGATTCCGCTGCCTTTTTTGGAGCTTTCGCACTTTGTCGGCAGTGTTGCCGGTATGGGCCTGTTGTTGTTGGGCCGGGGATTACAGCGTCGACTCGATGCCGCCTTTCATTTGACCGTCGGGTTGTTGATCACCGGCATCGCAGCTTCGCTGGTCAAAGGATTCGATTACGAAGAGGCTGTTGCCCTGCTTTTGATTTTGGTTGCCATCTGGCCGACGCGCCGGCATTTTTATCGCAAGGCTTCTTTGTTCAGCCAGCGGTTTAACGCCGGATGGATTGCGGCCATCTTCATTATTTTCGGCTGCTCGGTCTGGCTCGGTTTTTATTCCTATCGCCACCTGGAATATGCCGACAGTCTGTGGTGGCGTTTTGCCTTTGGCGGTGATGCCTCTCGATTTTTGCGGGCCACCGTTGGTGTTGTCGTTTGCGGATTGTTTTTCGCGGCAGCACGACTCTTGCGACCGGCACCACCTCAGCCGACAGAATCCGGCCGGCCGGAACTTGAAAAAGCCCATACCATTGTGCGCAATTCGGTTGAGGTGTTCGCCAACCTGGCCTTGCTCGGTGACAAGCGCCTTTTGTTCAGTCCGGAGGGCGATGCGTTTATCATGTATGCTGTGGAAGGCCGCAGCTGGATTGCGATGGGAGACCCGGTCGGCCCCGATTTACGCTGGCCCGAGCTCATCTGGAAGTTTCGTGAACTGTCCGATCGTTACGGCGGCCGAACGGTATTTTATGAAATCGGACACGGTCGGTTGCATCTGTATCTGGATCTGGGACTTTCTTTATTGAAACTCGGTGAAGAAGCCCGCGTCCCGCTGACAGATTTTTCGCTGGAGGGCAGCGCCCGCAAAGGGCTGCGGTACACCCGGCGGAAACTTGAAAAAGAGGGCTGTCGCTTCGAGGTGATCCAACCGGAATCAGTGGCCGCCCATCTTGAAGAATTGAAAAAAATTTCCGATACCTGGCTGACGGAGAAAAGTACCAGAGAAAAAGGGTTTTCCCTGGGATTTTTTCAACCGGATTATATCCGGCGCTGTCCGGTGGCTTTAGTGATTCGAAATGAACGCATCGAGGCCTTTGCCAATTTATGGACTGGGGCGCAGCTTGAGGAGCTGTCCCTTGATCTGATGCGTTATTTGCCGGACGCAGCTGATGGCATGATGGAGTATCTTTTCATTCGCCTGATGCTGTGGGGCAGGGAGCAGGGATACCGCTGGTTCAACCTGGGCATGGCGCCGTTTTCAGGACTTGAGAACCGGGCTTTGGCACCGCTGTGGAATCGTCTCGGTGCCTTTGTCTTCCGGTACGGAGAACATTTTTACAATTTCCAGGGGCTGCGCCAATACAAGGAAAAATTTGATCCCCAATGGCGGCCGAAATATCTGGCCTCTCCCGGAGGCCTGGCGCTGCCTCAAATTTTCGCCAATTTAGCGACGCTGATTTCGGGAGGCATGAAAGGGGTCTTGGCAAAATGAATCGCAAAGCGGTGTATTGGTCCGATGACGGCGGCTGGGCCGAGCTGGACAAAGAAATCAGCTGCCGGACAGGTCTCTGTAAAGTTGTCCAAAATAATCAAAAAGGCAGCGGAAGGATAGAAACGCGAGGGACTTGCAACAAAGACTGATTTTGTTCAGAAATAGGAATTTGTTTTGTGTCTAAACTTGTTGGTTCCATGCCCGCCATAATTGACAAACGACCTATTTAAAGAAAAGGAAGGAACTCCGATGAAGCAATATGATTTTGTCGTCATCGGCAGCGGCCCGGCCGGACAAAAAGCAGCCATTCAGGCAGCTAAATTCGCCAAGCGTGCCGCCGTTATCGAGCGTCGGTCTCTCATCGGCGGCGTGGCGGTCCATACCGGCACCATACCCTCAAAAACGCTGCGCGAGGCCGTGTTATATCTTACCGGTTGGAACCAACGCGGACTTTATGGATATGGTTATCGGCTAAAACCGCAAGTTACCATCGACGATCTGATGCAGCGCCTGCACATTACCTTGAAACACGAAATCGAGGTTATGCAGGATCAGCTGGCGCGCAACGATGTGGAAGTAATTCAGGGCATCGCATCCTTCACGGCAGAGCACCATTTGCAGGTCAAATCCGCGGCCGGCGAAATATTGGAAGTTGAAGCGGACAAGATTCTTATCGCCAGCGGCACTGAGCCGCAGCGGCCGGAGGGGATCCCGTTTGACAACACCACCATCATCGACAGTGACGGCATTGTTAACCTAAAAACACTTCCCAAAACCATGATCATCGTAGGTGCCGGTGTTATCGGTGTCGAGTACGCCTCTATCTTCAGTGTACTGGATATCGAAGTGACCCTTGTTGATGGGCGGGATACGCTGCTGGAGTTTTTGGACCGGGAAATTGTCGATGAATTCGTCCATTATATGCGGCAAAGGGGCATCACCTTGCGTCTTGGCGAAAAGGTTGCCGGGGTTGAAAAAGATGCCAATGGGCGTGTGATTACCACCTTGGAAAGCGGCAAACGGTTGCGTGCAGAATTGGTGATGTTTGCGGCAGGCCGCGTGGGAACCACGGCTGAGCTTCGGCTAAACAATGCGGGGATTGCCACCGACAATAAGCAACGCATACCGGTCAATGAACAATACCAGAGCGTTGTCCCGCATATTTACGCCGCCGGCGATGTCATCGGTTTTCCCAGCCTTGCTTCGACCTCGATGGAACAGGGCCGGATGGCAGCCTGTAACGCCTTCGGCCAATCAAGTTCCAGTCGACCGGCACATTTTCCTTTCGGAATCTATGGCGTTCCGGAAATGAGCATGGTGGGTGTGACCGAACAGGAGCTCACTGCAAAAAAAAATCCTTATGAAACCGGAACAGCACACCTGTGGGAAACAGCCAGAGGACAAATTATGGGGCTTGAGGATGGGATGCTCAAGATAATTTTCAGCGCGAAAGATCAACGGCTGCTGGGGGTTCATATTTTAGGAGAAGGCGCCACCGAGTTGATTCACATCGGCCAGGCGGTACTTGTTCTGGAAGGCACGTTGCAATATTTTTTAGAGACGGTTTTCAATTACCCCACGTTGGCCGAGGCTTATAAAATTGCAGCCCTGGACGTGTGGAATCGGATCTCATCTTGAACAGGGTATCTTTTATTTGTGCCTTTCTGGGCTTATTTTCCGGTCGGATGCCAGCCTTTATGTCGATGCGAATAAACTTCATGGGGCTTCTGAGGGAATTTTAACCTGCTCGATTCCGTCCTCAAACTCCTATCTCTTCGGTAGCGTTATAAGATGTAGCAGAAACCAGATCCGGCCATTGAAAAAATGCTTAGTGCAAGTTGCCTGTTTTGAGCTTCACGACAACCAGATTGTGTAACGAATCCTTCTATTGCTTGAAGCTTCATAGAAATAATAAATTGACCCGTTTCTATTTTGCCGATTTTTCATAATAGGGCAATGCTTCAGGTATGTACTTTTTGATATCAGCTATTCGGGTTTCCGGTGCCGGGTGGGTGGACAGAAACTGAGGTGGTCGTTGTCCCTCTTGTTTGCTCATTCTTTCCCAGAATGGTATCGCCTGCCTAGGATCATAGCCCGCACGAGCCATCAGCGTCAAACCAATGCGATCGGCCTCACTCTCATGCAGGCGGCTGTATGGCAGCAAAAACCCTACGGTAGCTCCGGCGCCATAAACCGTCATGAAAAGTTGTTTGGTTTGCTGCTGCTGGCTTGAAAGCGCAACCGAGAGGGCCATTCCTCCCATTTGAGCCACCAATGCATCGCTCATCCTTTCATTGCCGTGGTCGGCGAGGGCATGACCCACTTCATGGCCCAATACGACAGCGAGGCCCGTTTCATTTTGTGTATATGGTAGGATTCCGGTATAAACGGCTGCCTTACCGCCGGGCATGACCCAGGCATTGACTGTTTTGTCGTCCTCGATCAGGTTGAAATCCCATTTGTAGTTTTTGATTAGGGCGCTTTGACCGTTCTCTGCCAAAAAGGCTTCCGCTGCTTTCGCAATTTTAAACCCCACGTTGCGAACCATTTGCACCTTCTGTTGGTCCGTTGAGAGCTTGCTTTTTTTAAGCACTTCGTTATACTGCTGGAAGCTCATCGTCAAAAGTTCAGACTCCGGTACCAGGTGCAAGCTCTTACGGTGGGTGATAGGTACTTCGGCGCAACCCTGAAACTGCAACAGCAGACAAATAACAGCAACCAGCCCGCCGAGTCCACGCCGTTCATGAATCTCATGTTTGCCAACTTTCATGATTCTCAATTCTCCTTTTGAGGTATTTTTTAAACCAGTAACTAAATCGTTTCTAACCGGATAAATTTTGCTCTAGCTCAAAAACATCCAGCACTTCTATATATCGGAAACAAAAGCAGCGGCCGAAGCGTTTGTTTGATTACCGAATTAAAGTTCTTTGCCTTTATTCCGCAGGTGCGCGAGTTCAGAAAGCAGATCAATCTGGATTTGCTGGATTTCGACCAGCCGTTCCCATTGGTGGGAGAGCAGGTGGTCGATTTTTTCGTGCAGTTGCCGGATTTCAAGTTCGGCCTTTAAATTCACACGATAATCGTGCTGCGACCGCAGGCGGTCTTTGAACTCCTGGCGGTTTTGGCTCATCATGATAACGGGGGCCTGAATGGCCGCCAGACAGGATAAAACCAGGTTGAGCAGGATAAAGGGATAGGGGTCAAATGGTCTTTTTAGCAGCAGGAATGAATTCATCACAATCCATATAAATAGGATTGAAGCGAATATAATAAGGAAGGTCCAGCTGCCGCCGAATGTTGCCAGCCTGTCCGCCATTTTTTCGCCGAGGGTCACATCTTTTTCGAACTCAGCTTCGACGTTGCTTGAAAGCGTTTCGTGTCGCTGAAGACTCACGAGGACTTCATGATCCAGTGTCGTCAGTTCTCCCTTTTCAGATTCAAGCAGGTTCTGAATATATTGCATGCGGTATTGATTCAGATCATCACGGCAAATATAACCCTCCGGTTTCCAGTCTGGATTAGATCTCTTAATCTGTTCTGCCACGACGTTTCGAACAAGCGCGGCCGGCATCATCATTGAGCTGGTTTTGGTCTTGCCGCAAATATTGCAGACCATGCTTTTCGTTTGCGATGCTTTCATGATTGATTTTTAACTCCTCTAATTTGTCTTATAGACGAGCCACATCCCATCATTTCTTTGGCTGTATCACTTTAAAGTTCAACCCGCGTAACAACGCCATGCAGCTTTTGAGCCGGGAGTTTGTGAAATTGAATAAATGTGGGGCTGATCCGTTTAATCAATGAAAATATTTTCCATAAAACGTTTTTGGCTGCAATATCTTCCAGCCCGTAAAAAATGGTTTTTTCGTTGATTCCGGCCTGTTTCATCAATCTTTCAACCGAAATGACCTCCATGTAGCCGGAATTTATTTCATATATCCTCAGCCCGGGTGTCAATTGCTGTTTAAAGCGGCCGGAGACGCCGTAAGGCAAATCCTTTCTTATAACAGAGATCAGAATATTGTCTTCATAAATAATATCATTGGTAAACATCGTTTTGACGATGTAGGGAGGTATTCTGGCCGCATCCCTCAGGAAAAAAAGCGCCGTCCCTTTGATTTTTGAAATGCTGCTGTAAGCGATCTTGAATCTTTCCAGAAAATGCTCCAGTGTCAAAGGCCTTAAAGACCGATGTAGCCGCTTCTCGCCCCTGGTATAGATGATGATGATGCCAAACGGGATGGCTGCCAAAATAATCGACCAGTACCCGCCGTGCGGTATTTTGTAGGTGTTTGACAATAAATAAGCAACATCGACCATCGTTACCAAAATGGATATGAGGAATTTAAGCCATTTTCCTTTGAGGTAAAAGATCCACGTCATCAGAATGCCGGTCAGAGTCATTGTTCCCGTGACGGCCAGGCCGTAGGCGGCTGCCAGTCGGTGGGATTCCTGAAATTCGATCATGATGAAGAGCACCGCGATCAGAAGAAACCAGTTAACGGTGCCGATATATATCTGGGATCTCAATTCAGGCGACGTGTAATCCACCTTAAACAGCGGCAGGACATGGGTAGTGATCCCCTGGTAAACAATGGAAAACATACCGCTGATCATTGCCTGGGAGGCGATGACGGTGGCCAGAATGCCCAAGAGCAAAAATGGTATATACAACACTTTTGCCTGATAAAAGATCATCTCGAAAAGCACGTTTTGAGCATCCGGATATCTGATCAGATAGGCTCCCTGCCCAAGATAATTGAGCAACAGGGCGACAAAAACAAAATACCAGGCACGCACGATCGGCTTGCGTCCCAGCTGGCCCATATCGGCATATAGTGCTTCCCCGCCGGTAGCACAAAGGATCACTTCCGAAAGGATAAAAAAACCCGTGATGCCGTTGTCAATCAAAAAGCGTACAGCAAAGTAGGGATTGACCGCCTTCAGCGCAGAAGGTGCGTTTAGAATTGAAAGCAGGCCGGAAATCATCAGGGCCAAAAACCAAATCGCCATTAACGGCCCGAAGGTACCGGCCACCTTTTCGGTTCCTTTGCGCTGAAATGCAAAAAGGATCACAGCGATGGCACCGGCAATCAGGATGAGCACCTCGCGTTCGGTATGCTCAAATCCGGGGACCAGCAGCAGACCTTCCACCGCGCTGAGGATGCTGATGGCCGGGGTGATGATGCCGTCGCCGATCAGCAATGAGATGCCGATAAATGACAGCAGGGTAACAAACGTGGCCTGACGGCTGCGCTTCAGCAGTTTAACTAAAATAGTCTTTAAGACAATCGTACCGCCTTCACCGCGCTCACCGAGGCTCATGGCCAGCCAGGCATATTCCACCGAAACAAGGGTTACCAGTGTCCAAACTATGAGAGAAAGGACGCCGATAATGTGCTCCGGTGTCGGCCGGGTCAAAAGAAACACGACAGATAAGGTATAGATCGGACTGGTCCCAATATCCCCGAAAACAAGTCCCAGTGATTTAATAATTCCGGACAGGTGGGAATCTTTTTCGATCATAACCGCATGTTTTTAGTAAGATTCTTATCGCTGATTTCCTACTGTTGATGCAACAGGTAATCAGTCAAGGCTTTGAGGTCTGCTTCAGAAAGCTTTTTGGTTTTTTCAATGTGACGCTTCATCAGATTGGCCTTTTCCGGCCTGACAATGGCTTCCGATTCGCCTTTTAAATATTTAATCAGCTGCGCTTCTTTGCCCTGATAAGCCTGCGAAATCTCGGTCAGGGGCGGATTTATTTTTGAGGTGCTCTCTTTTTTATGACACGAAATACATCCCTGGGATTTAAAGATGGTTTCCCCCTCATCCGCCCTAGCCCCATTTATTGCAATGAGTAACATTATGCTGATGCACACAAAGCTGATTTTTTTAATCACAGCCGTCTCCTTTTACTCTGAAATATAATTATCCGTTTATTCGATAAGTTAAGGTGGTTATTAAACCGATTTATTCATGGGAGCGGCTTTCAGCCGAGACATGTGATCTCGCGGCTGAAAGCCACTCCCACATTCGATATCTTCTGTTTATTCTGGAAAAATCCGCTATTTTTCACATCACTGTTACAAAAATCGTTGTACCGCCCCGATCGATCAGAAAAAGAAGGGTATCCTCTTCTTTAACCCCCGCCAGCAAACGCCAGCAAATCATCTAAAGTTTTTACATTTTTGAGCGGGTTTTTGTCAATCTCAACGATGATATTCCCTTCACTAAACGCTTTTCGACAAAAGTCGCAAAATTGATTCCAAAGAGATTTAAAAATGGCTTCGAGTTGTTTTAAGTGTCTTAGCAGATTCGGGTACATTTTTTCACACATTTGATCATTATAAAAGGCACGATCGGCTTTTATCAAGTCCAACCGATATGTTGCAAAATCAACGGTCATCCTGTAGAAAAGATAGATGGTATCCGTTTTGCAGGAAACACTTACGCAAGGCTTGATCGAATGCGCGGCCGCAGAATAAATAAGCCGGAAAATTCATGTTAAAGGAGGCAAAATGGGAAAGCATCTGGTGCTCGTCGGCGGCGGGCATGCGCACATGACCGTCATGTTGAATCTTCGGGATTATACCGAACGCGGCCATCAGGTAACCCTGATCGGTCCCTCGCCGTATCATTATTATTCCGGTATGGGACCCGGGTTGCTTTCAGGCATATACCGGCCGCAGCAGGTGCGTTTTCATGTCAAAAAAATGGTAGAGGATCGAGGCGCTTCCTTCGTTGAGGATACCGTTGCCCGCATCGATCCGGATCAAAGGGTTTTGATTCTCAAATCCGGCAACAAAATCCAATATGATGTGGTTTCCTGCAACACGGGCAGCTATGTGCCGACCCGAAGCGATGCCGCGCAGGGCGAAAATATTTTTACCGTCAAGCCGATCGAGAATCTGATGCATGTGCGAAAAATGCTTAAAGCAGGCCTGAGCACCAGAGCGCCTCGGCTGCTTGTCGTTGGCGGCGGCGCGGCTGCTTTGGAAATCAGCGGCAATCTCTGGCGACTGATCCGCGGAATGGGGACGACCGCTGCCATTATGGTTTTGGGCGGGCACCATTTCCTGTCTTCGCTTCCGCAAAAAGCGCAGCTTTATGCCAGAAAATCGCTGGCTGCCAGAAACATCGAGATCATCGAGGGAGCGAATGTCAGCCGCCTGGCCGATAATCGCGCGGTCGTGGAAGATGGCAGAGCGTTCCCGTTTGACCTGGCGCTTTTGGCATGGGGAATTCGGCCGTCACATCTTTTCCGCGATTCGGGCTTGCCCACGGGGAAAGACAGCGGCCTTTTGGTCAATGCCTATCTCCAGAGTGTGGCGTATCCGGAAATTTTCGGTGGCGGCGATTGCATCAGTTTTGAAAAACGACCGCTGGATAAAGTCGGCGTGTACGCCGTAAGGCAGAATCCGATTCTATATACCAATCTGTTGGCCGCATTGGAAGAAAAAGATCTGGAAACCTTTGAGCCGCAGGACACCTATCTTTTAATCTATAATTTAGGTGACAATACCGGCATTTTTTACCGCGGAAGCCGGGTCTTGAAAGGGAGGCTGGTATTTTATCTAAAAGATTATATCGATCGAAAATTTATGCGAAAATTCCAGGTCTCGAGCGAGGCGACCGAAAATGGGCAATAATTTATTTTGTCGGTAGCCACGACAAGGGCAAATGCTAAATTTGAGGGGGTCTAACATGATCAGTTTAAAAAAGCTTTTTACACCGGTTAAATCCATAGATGCCGAGGAAGCTAAAAGGTTTATGGCCGAGCACAAAGAGGGCGCATACACCCTTTTGGATGTGCGCCAGCCTGGGGAATATGAAACCGAGCATATTCCCGGCGCCAAACTCATCCCTTTGCCGGGCTTAAAAGATGGGTTGAGCCAGCTGGACAAACAGAAGCCGATCATTGCGTATTGCGCCATCGGGGGGCGCAGCCTTGCGGCGGCGCAACTTTTATCCGGTTTGGGCTTCAAAGAGATTTACAATCTTCAAGGTGGCATCAAGGCCTGGCAAGGGCAAAAGGCCGTTGGACCGCAGGAACTTAACCTTGACCTGGTGCGCGGGGATGAGACAGCGGCTGAAATGATCGCCCTGGCATATGGGTTGGAAATGGGCTTAGGCGTTTTTTATCAAAGCATGATTGCAAGCGCTGAAGATCCTGAGCTCAAAGCGCTTTTTACGAAACTGGCGGATATCGAGACGCTTCACAAAAAGCGTCTTTTAGATCTTTTGGCCGAAATCGATCCGCCGGGCAAGAATATTCAGGCGTATGAAGCCGATATTCGGCCCACCATTTTAGAGGGGGGTTTTCAACTGGATGCTTTCATGCAAAAGAATGAATTATTTCTGCACACGGTCCCCGATGTTCTCGATCTGGCCATGATGCTGGAAACTCAGGCCCTCGATCTTTATCTACGCTTTGCGGATAAAAGTATCGATTCTCAAAGCCGGCGAGTACTTTTCAAATTGGCGAATGAGGAAAAAGCCCACCTGGAGGCTTTGGGTCGGCTCGTCGAGGAAAAAACGACTTAAGTCTGAGAATATCAAGGGACCTGGGCTCAGGCGTCCAGGATTTCCCTGATCTTGCGGGAAATCTGCTTTAAATTGAAGGGTTTTTGGATGAATCCGTTGCAACCCTGCTGCATTATCTTTGAAGCGCGGCCATTTAAACTGTACCCGCTGGAAAGTAGTATTTTGGTATCAGGCTTAATGGCTTTTAAACGGCTAAACGTCTCGCCGCCGCTCATGTCGGGCATGATCATGTCCAAAATGACCAGTTCCACCTGATCGCGGTTGGCATTAAATAGTTTTATGGCATCCGTGCCGCTGGCGGCGACCAAGATTTTATAACCCAGTTTTTCAAGCATATCTTTGCCGATATCGGCGACCATTTCCTCGTCATCAACAAGCAAGATCATTTCTGTCCCGACCTCTAACGATTCGGGTATCACCTTTTCTTTGATGACCTGCTTTTTGGAAGCCGGCAGGTAAATTCTAAAGGTGGCCCCGTGTCCTTTTTCGCTATATACATTGATAATGCCGTTATGATTCTTAATGATGCCATATGCGCTGGCCAGGCCTAAACCGGTACCGCGGCCAACGCCTTTGGTAGTAAAAAAGGGCTCAAATATCCTTTCCTGGGTGGCTTTATCCATACCGGTACCCGTATCCGAGACCGATATGCGGACGTATCTTCCCGGGCTTATGGCGTAAGGCTTATCATAATCGTGTTCTTCCAGGGTGGCATTTTCAGTTTCGAGGAAAAGATTTCCCCCACCCGGCATGGCCTGCCAGGCATTCACAAATAAATTCAATAACACCTGTTCAATTTGTCCCTGGTCCACTTCGACCGACCACAGATCCTCATGAAATTTTTTGTGAATGGTGATTTCTTTCTTGGTGCGACTAAACATGTCCGCGCTTTTATTCATCAGATTGTTTAAATTGATTGTTTTGACCTGGTATTTGCCCCCTCTTGCAAATCCTAATATCTGCCGGGTGAGGTCAGAGCCGCGCTTTACATAACGTGCCATATTATTCAAAAATTCGCAGTGGGGATGCTCTTCATCCAGATCCATTAACATCAAGGAGATGTTACCCTGAAATCCCATCAGCAGGTTGTTGAAATCATGTGCAATTCCACCGGCAAGGGTGCCGACGGCCTCCATCTTTTGGGCTTGCATTACCTGAGATTCCAGTCTTTCTTTATCTTTTTCCGCCTGGATGAGATCCGTGACGTCACGCAGAATTCCCCGAAAACCGCTGGGTTGGTTATCTGAATTGCGCATCAAGGATGCCGACACCTCTAGAATTTTTTTGCTGCCATCCTTTCTGATGATATCATATTTGGCCATTTTTACGGGTTCGCCGGTCTTAAAAACCCGATTGAATGTTTGAAACATTTTTTGAGCGCTGGCGGGTGTCGTGTATTGCCGGTTGTTCATTCCCATTAAATTCTGGCGTGGATATCCAATTATTTCGCAAACCTGATCGTTAAAAAAAGTGAAATTTCCTTTAAGATCCACCTCGAAATAGCCTTCCTCAATACTTTCCAGGATGTTACGATAACGCCTGCCGGATTGTTTCAGGGCTTCTTTGGCCGCCTTTTGTTCGGTTATGTCCTCTATGAGACCGAGCCAGTATTGCAAATGGCCGTTGTTATCCCTAATGGCGGTGGCCCGCACGATTCCCCACAGGTAATCCCCATTTTTTTTCAGATAGCGCTTTTCAGCCTGATAAGAATTTATCTTACCATCACGGGCTTGGCCGCTCAGTTTTCGATTCTCTTCGCGGTCATCCGGATGCGTGATGTCCATAAATGTTAACTTTTTTATTTCATTTTGCTCGTAGCCGAGCATCCGGAAAAACGCATCGTTGGCCTCTAAAAAATATCCTTTCCTGTCGGCAATTGCGATGCCGAGCGGTGCGGCATCGAAGACGGTTCGAAAACGAATTTCATCCAGCTGCGATTCTTCTGCTGTCTGGCGGTCTGCCAACGTTGATTTTAAATCGAATTTTTTTCCAGTCCGCTTCATAACCATAACGGGGTTGCCCTGGATTTTTGAATTCAGTGCACGCACTTCTAATCGAAGTCTTGTATTTTATCATGGGTAGGATCAAATGCCGAAAAAGCGAACCGATGCTATCGAAAACCGATTTGTTTGTCAATTCACAGAACCGCATTCATTCGCTTTAAATCTTCTTTCTTGCCGATGATCACAATCACGTCGCCGGCTTCGAGCTTTTCAGAAGGCGTCGGGTTGAATACCATGTCTCCGGATAGTTTTTTGATGGCAACTATGATGACACCGTAATCTTTCCTCAGGTGGCTATCAATCAGGTTTTTGCCGATCAGGCTGGAATTATCGCCAATTTTGGCTTCTTCCATCATCAGACCGAGATGCGATCCCATCATGGCAATATCAATAAAGTCCACCACGGTTGGCTTTTTAAGCATCTGGGCAATGCGCCGCCCGCCGATCAGATAGGGTGACACGACTCGAGTTGCGCCGGCACGAAAGAGCTTGGCTTCGTTTTTTTCTTCGGAGGCTCTGGCCAGAACAAAAACATCCGGACGAAGGCTCTTGGCGGTCATCGCAATAAATACGTTATTGGCATCGGAATTAACGGCGGTAACAATTCCTTTGGCTTCCATTATCCCGGCCTGCATCAGGGCTTCTTCAGTTGTCGCATCCTTATCCAAATAAAGGAATTTTCGGGCCTCGATATGCTCGATGACCGACGGATCCTGTTCGATAACGATAAAATCGATATTATCGGCATGAAGCTCACTGCAGATGATCCGTCCGATGCGCCCGAAACCGCAGATGATAAAATGATTTTTTAATCCGGAAATCTGTTTTTGCACTTTTCTTCTCCCGAAAATTTTGACCAGCTCGCCTTCCACCAGGGCTCTGACCAGCATGCC
>Ga0209536_100000362_pt1 | contig 72367 bp, 69 predicted proteins | sample DeeMarSeWOR28_12_FD_187461 | JGI IMG/M metagenome (GOLD analysis project Ga0209536, IMG submission 187461) | Marine sediment microbial communities from White Oak River estuary, North Carolina - WOR-2-8_12 (SPAdes) (version 2) | ecosystem: Environmental > Aquatic > Marine > Intertidal zone >...
GCCTCTTCAGGGAGCCTGGAAGCCAATAATGGACCTACGTTGCAATAGGGATGGGTAAGTATTTTCTATTTGACACTTTCAAACATATCAGCAGATATCCCAAGATGGTCTGCTCGTTGTATTAAATGAATATGTTCAATTATTTACTGAACAAACAGCTTTTACATAATTGTCCGGTAATACAATATACATATCCATCCATGCACTTAATTTTCTTTTCGGCCAGATCGCTTTTCTTGCTTTACCATAAGTATAGTCGAGAACCCATGCGCCATTGAAATTGCTACTGGTTTCCGAAGTCCCAGGCCCATCAGCACTCCAACATCTAACTTGTTTGTTATCGAATACCGAGTCTATGTGGACACCGTCCATATTGTCTTTTTCTAAAAGGGACGCCAGTTCTTCCAACGTAGGCATTCGCCAGTCTGAATAACCAGCAAATGATTTTGCATTCAGACTTTTTATATATTTAATAGAGTTAGAATGATTTAAAGGTTTCGAAGAACCGCTTTTTTGCCAAAGTAATCCTGTTGTACTATCTCTTACAGTACCATCATTGTTATCGACAAGGGTATTATGAAAAGAACCGGAAGAATTAATGGATGCTTCAAAAAAGCCATATTTCAATAGCATGTCGTTAATATCATTCGCGGTTAATTTATCTATAGGTTTTTCCCTCAATGAGACATCGGTGATAGCTGCCTCTTTAGGCCCAGCAGTCATCGTTTTGGATATAACTGCTGCATCTTGAGAAATATTTGCCTTTTTCAGGATCGATTCCAAGACCTCCCTGGCCATTTCTTGCGGAGACTTTCTTTCCAACGACGGCCGATAGGATTGTCCGGTAGCCAGCAGGACGTTGCTGCGCGCATCACGAAAGTCTATGGTAAGGCTTAACATGTACGTGGTCATGTCCCAAGCCCAGCGGTCCTCGTAGGTAACTATGACATCGATCCCTGGAGGCTTCTGGCCGATCGTTCCAGATTGAACTTTCAGGCCGAGGCGGATCATTTCGTCGCGAATGATTTCGTCGATAAGGCGGATGTCTTTGACATGGCGCACCACGAAATAGGTTTCGTACTGTTTGAGATCGGTGTTGGGTGTAATCCGTGAGGAAAGTTCGGCGCATGCGGTAAGAGAAAAAACAATGACATTTATAATTAGAAATGCAATAGCTCTATTTCTGCACATGACGACGCCTCCCTTACTTATCGTTGATTTGGTTATAACATGCCCAAATCGCCTCTTGTTTTACCAGCAAGACGACTCCCCCAAAAGACCAAACTGAGAATTGAATCTATCCTATATTATTGGTGAAGGGGATTTCAGAAATCGTGTCAGTGCATCATTATAAATTTCCTTGTAAAGAACAGCTTTGGTTTACCGGCCTTCCAGATAGCGAATTATTTTGCTGTGGTTCAAAATCCTTATTGCTGCGTCCGCCACCGCGTAATCGATAGCCTTCTGGTAATTGATGCTCTGTGCCGAGGCCTGGATGCCGATAACCGGATGGTCTCCCGGTTGAATGACCAGATCAATGTTGCATACATTTCCTCCCATTGATGAAGCGAGGCTAACATCTACCACCGCTATTCTTATCTTTTTACTTGCTGTCTCAAAATAAGGATAGTCATTGCGGTCGAATTCGGATTTCAAGCTGCTGATCACAGATTCGGTGTATGTTTTCAGATTGACATTCAATTTGAAATTTTCGACCAGAACAACAATATCTTTTTGAGTATTTTGTGTATTGATAAAATGAACCGGCCCGGAAAACGTAATAGCCGCCGTTTTGCTAGTTTCTAAGACCGGTGGTTTTGGTGCGTAGCGCGGCAGTGAACAACTGCAGAAAATGAATAGCAGACCAGTGAATACAAGAACCCTTTTCATCATTCACCTCGGGATTGTGAGTATCATAAATTATGGAAAGGTCATTGTAATCTTTATATCGAATTTTTACAGATATGGCTGCGAGAGCTAGATGGAAGTGTGAGATCTGTCCATTATAGATAGACGCATTCTCGGTGTAGGTTCAGCGGCTGGTAAAATTGTTTTTTCAAAGTGATCTTAGCTTTTAGTTCACGGGAAAATCAAGTCGTATTTGCATGTTGATGATTCGCAGTGATGCGCTGAAAAAATCAATTATAGGTGGATTCTCTCGATTGCGTAAGCTTGCTACAAGCCAAACTATTTAAATTTACGACATTTTTATAGATAGATTTCGACTATCACAAAATATTCGGGAACCTGATAGCTTTGAGAATAGCACCTACAAAAAGGCTGAGAAATTTTTGGCTCCGCCATTGTTTTTAACAATTGAAAAAACATACTCTCTATGTGACTGTGCATTGCACTGAGAGAGATTATTGTTCTTGAAACGATGAGCATCTTCCTATTACAATAGCCGGCGTATTCTCTTGGTTATCCAGTCCATCGGTGTATCCTGCGGTATAGGTTCTTAAAAACCTGCCTGTACTTTTGTTGAATCGAAATTCTCCAAAAACGCACTCAAAATATGCTTCGTTAGTATTTACAAATCCTTGCTTGCTGCGGCATTCTTCATTGTTAGATTCTGCTGACACGATGGCAAGTGCACTCCTGGACGAAGTTACTTTACTAATTATAAATGTTACGTCCTCTGCGACTAAATTTATACTCTTCCATCTGCTCAAAGATTCATCAAAGCTAAATCCCGCCGCTTGTTGTGGCACACACAGATAACGGTCTCCTGCATTGAGTGGGGCAGAGGTCAACGTCAAAACTAAAACCAGGACCACAAAGCTCTCTCTTTTCATTTTGGTTCCGCCCTCTGTAGATATCACGTGAAATCATAAAGTGGTTTGTTAAATTTATACGAGCACCTCTTTAACAAGCAGGATTTAATCTGCAATATCTGCAAAAATCATGCTAATTAAAATAGTTAGAATGTATTGCATGATATAGTGCATTATCAGAGCGTTATAGGATCAGCTGACTGGAAGGCGCCCGTTTGCTGTGAAAACAGTTTACGGATTTTGTGGCACGAACTTCAGAAACCAAGTGATATCTTGCAGCTGGAGTCCGTTCGCAAGAGATCGCTACCGGCCACTATCTGGATATTGGGGTAGTTTGGCGGTATCGCAATTTCGGTCAAAGGTGAATGTCGAAATGGCTATCTTTTCTACTCTTTAATTTGTTTAAAATTGACATATCGAAAAAGTTAACGCTTTTTCTGTAGCGAATTTGCAGTTTTACTTCTGGGTCGGCACGCTGCTTTGATGATCGACTCTTCCGGGGCTCAGAATTGTGATTTTCAGCACGCGCGTCTCTTTTCGCAGGGAGCGGCGCAACGACCGTTGCTGAATCAAATGTCGGAAAGCAGTTGGCTGTCGATATAGCGGGGGGGAGTGTTGCGTCAAATTCCGAGGAAGGCCTGCCGGAATCGGTCGCTTTCCAGCAACTCTTTTCCTTCGCCTTGCTCCACCACGCGGCCGGTTTGAAGCACGTAGCCGCGGTCGGCAAGGTCCAAGGCCTCCCGGACGTTTTGTTCCACCAGCAAAATGCTGATGCCCTCCTGCTTTAACTGCCGAACCCGGTCGAGCACTTCATCGACCAGGATGGGAGCCAGGCCGAGGGAAGGCTCGTCGAGCATGAGAAGCTGCGGCCGGGACATCAATCCCCGGCCGATGGCCACCATCTGCTGCTCGCCACCGGACAGGGTGGAGGCTGCCTGGGTTCGTCGTTCCCGCAGTCGGGGAAAAAGCTCGTATACGAATTCCAGGTTTTTCCGTACCCGGTTTTCGTCCTTCAGGATGTATGCGCCCAGCCGGATGTTTTCTTCCACCGAAAGGGGTTTGAAGAGCATTTTTTCTTCCGGAACATAGACGATGCCGAGACGAACGATCTCTTCGGTCCGCAGGCGCTGGATTTCTCTGCCCTGAAAAACGATCCGACCCGAAAAGGCCCGCTGGGCCCCCATAACGGACCGCAGCAGGGTCGATTTGCCGGCACCGTTGGAGCCGACCACGCAGACCGTTTCGCCGGGGTCGACGAACAGCGATACACCCTGGATCACCGGCAGGCCTGAATAGCGAACCTTCAGATCGTCGATTTCAAGGATGTGCTTGACCATGAGTCAGGTAAGCTCCTGCGAGTGTTCGCGAACGTAGCGCTCCCCCAGATAGGCCTGGATGACCCGTGGGTCACCGGCAATCTGGCGTGGCTGGCCTTCGGCGATTTTCTGCCCGTAATCGAGTACGATCACCCGGTCGCTGATTTTCATCACCAGTTCCATGACATGCTCGATCAACATCACCGTGATGCCCATATCGTTGTGCACGTGCCGGATGCCGGACATGATCTCATCCACCTCGCTCGGGTTCAATCCGGCGGCGACCTCATCGAGCAGCAGCATCTTGGGACCGGTGGCCAGTGCGGTGGCCATGGTCACCCGTTTCTGGGCGGCCACCGGCAGTTCGCTGACCCGGTAGCCGGTCAGTTCGGCCAGGTTCAGATTCGAAAGAATTTCTTCCGCCCGACTCCGAGCCGCAGTGCGCAGGCGGGTGTGCATGAAGGCGCCGACCATCACATTTTCGATCACTGTCAGGTCTCCGGAAGCGACATAGACCTGAAAAGTGCGGGCCATGCCGCGGCGGGCGATGTCAAAGGCCTTCAGAGAGGTGATGTCTTCTCCGTCGAAGACAATGCGGCCGGAGCTGACCGGGTGCAGGCCCGATATGCAGTTGAAAAGGGTGGTTTTTCCCGCTCCGTTGGGACCGATCAGGCCGATCAGCTCCCCCTTTTCCACGGTGAAAGAGATGTCGTCGTTGGCCTTCAGGCCGCCGAAATTCTTCACCAGGTTGTGCACTTCCAGCAGCGGCATTAGTTGGGCTTCCTTCTTCTCAAGCGCTCGACGATTCCCCAGATTCCTCGCGGTTCGGTGGCCGAGATGATCATGATGATCAACGCATACAGGATCAAATCGATACCTACCAGCCCGGCGGTAGCTCCCAGCCATTCCTTGAGATAGCTTTTCAGCGGGATGAGTATGCCGGCGCCGATGATCGGCCCCCACAGAGAGCCTGCGCCTCCCAGCATGGCCATCAGGGCGATGAGGATTGAAATATTCAGGCTCATCGTGTCTTCCGGCTCGATGTTCTTGATGTAGCAGGCGTGAAAAGAGCCTACTACGCTTACGAACGCGGTGGCAATGGCGTAGGTTTTCACCTTGGCCAGGTGAACGTTGATCCCCAGGGACTGGGCCACGCTTTCGTTGTCTTTGATGGCGCGCAGCTGAAACCCCAGGCGAGATTTGCGAAACCAGTTGATGTAGAAGATGCCGATCAGAAAAAAGGCGAAGATGACATAGTAGTAGTAGATGTCTTCCCTGAAAATCAGCCGCAGGAAATCCGGTGGTGTGTATTTGATCGGAGAGATTTCAAGCCCCCGGGCGGCGCCGACAAAATCCCAGACCTCGAACAGGTCCTTGAGCACCAGTGAAGTGGCGATGGTGGCGATGGCGAAGTAATGACCTTTTAGGCGAAAGAGCGGAAAACCGATCACGAAGGACCACGCCACTGCCAGGCACACGCCCACCGGCATCGAGACCCAGAAGGGTATATCCCAGCGGATGAGCATAACCGCGGTCGTGTAGGCGCCGATGCCCACGTACTGGGCCTTTCCCAGGTCGACCTGCCCTCCATAGCCGCCGATGGTGTTCCAGCCCATCCCGTAGAGTGAAAAAATGAAAAACTGAATCACTGTGGCCATGGCAAAAGCCGAATGCGGGAAGAGGGGAAAGACCAGCAGCAAAACCACCAGCGCACCGGCAACGAACAAATCGCTGCGCGGAAAATCCGAGAAATCGAAGGCGCTTTTTAGTGCTTCCATCCGAACAGTCCCCGGGGCCGGACCACCATGATCAGAAAATAGGCCAGGTAGACCCACATGTATTTAAACGAGGTCATCGGCACATCGGCCATCCAGTCGATGTCGAAAGTGTAGGTAAGAAAATCCCAGAATCCGGGAATTTCGGTGATCAAACCGACCACGATACCGGCAAAAAAGGCCCCCGGAACGCTGCCGAAACCGCCCAACGCGACGATGGCAAAGGCGAGCATGGTAAACAGCAACCCGATGTAAGGGTTCACCGACCAGAAATTGACGATCAGCGCTCCGGCGATGGTCACCGAGGCGCAGCCGATTCCCCAGGCCAGGGCGTTCATCCGCTCGGTGGGAATGCCCATGTACCGCGCACCCTGGGGGTTGAGGGCGGTGGCGGTCAGGGCTTTGCCGAACTTGGTGCGGTTCATCAGCAGCCAGACGGCGCCGAAGGAGACGGCCGCCAGCCCCGCTGCGGCCAGCTTGGTGGCCGGTATGATCACGCCCATGCCCAGGTCGATGCTTTTCCCCACCAGAAGACCTTGGTGAACGGCCCGATCGTTGGCCCCGAAAATCAGCAGTGCCATGTTCCGCAGAAACAGCATCAGGCCGAAAGTTCCCAGCAGCTGCGCGATCATGGGGCCGCGTAGCAGGTACTTGACAAAGCCTGCGTAGCAGAGAACACCGAGCACAAAGCCGACCAGGGCAGCCGCCGGCAGGGTCAGCAAAGGGTCTACCCCTGCGGCCTGGGCGGTGAGAAGGCCGGTATACATGCCGATCATCAGGAACTCGCCGTGGGCAAAATTGACGATGTCCATGACACCGAAAATGATGGTGAGCCCCAACGCCACCAGGCTCAGGGCCATGCCGAACATGATCCCGGCCACCAGCGAGCTGAGCAGAATGTCCATAGCTATTAATCCTGCTGCGGTTTCGAGCGCCTATTGTGCGCTAGAGCCGCACAAGGCGCCGGCAGTTGAATAGAAACAGATGGCTCCCGTTTCTTCGACAGGCTGATGACAGCGAAGAAACGGGAGATTTGTCTGGTTGTTGGCAAAGGGGATCTACCACTTCGGAAAGGGGTAGATCATATCGGCAGTGGTCACGTCGAAGGGGTAGACGATCTCCAGTCCGATGTTGCCGCTTGCATCTTTCTGATACTGGCCGATCAGGCCGGATCCGAGCTCATTTTGCCCGATCTCTTTACCGGATGTGCTGAACTTGATTCCAGCCCACGGCACCACCAGCTCACTGCCCGAGATCTCGATGGCATTGGCGGCCGCCTGGACCGCCTTGGGATCGGTCGAGCCGGCTTTTTCCAGCACGTGGACCCAGGTCTGCAGACCGGTGAAGGAACGTGCGGAAGCCCCGCTAAGGTCGTTGCCGGTGCGCTCCTTGTACATCTTGTTCACCTTGCCGGCCAGCGGCTTGACTTCAACGACTTTGGGCAGAAAGACGGTGCGGGTGAGGATCCCGACGATGCTGTCGCCCAGTGTCTGCTGAAACTCCGGGGTTTCGAATCCGGCATCCTGACCCCACAGGACCTTTGGCTGGACTTTCTGGGCATCGAGGGTTTTGATCATCAGGATCGCGTCCGAGGTGTAGGAGGCGAACAGCATGACATCGGCCCGGGAGGCTTTCAGCGAGCGGACTTCGCTCGACAGGTCCGGCGCCTCTTTGGCGTACAGGAGGGATTTGCGCAGGTCAAACCCGTACTCCTTCGAAAACTCCTCGACCAGCGTGGAGGTGAACGAACCCCATTCGGTTTTTTCGCAGGCCGAAGCGAGCTTCATGATGTCTTGTTTCGACACCTTTGCCACCCCCCGGGCTTTTCCCTCGCTCAATCCTTTCAGCAGCTCGAACAGGTCTTTGGTGAACCAGCGGTCGTGCGGGGTGGTGCGCCAGAACCACTTGAAACCCCTCTCGGTCAGCCCCGGCGAGGTGGACGAACCGTTGATCATCGGCACGCCATACTGTTCGGCCACCGCGCTAACGGTTTTGGTTACCGAGCTGTGGTAGCAGCCCAGCAGGCCGTCGACCTTGTCGTCCAGGATCAGCTTTTTGGCCAGGTCGGCGCCAAGGGTGGGGTTGCCTTCATGATCCTTGAAAATCAAGGTGATTTTCGCACCGCCCATGCTCTTGATGCCGGCGTTTTTGGCCATGGCCATCTCGAGATCGGCCATGGCGTTGTTGGCGATATCTGCTGCCAGCTCGGCACCGGCACGCAGCTCCCTGCCGGCTGCGGCAGCTCCGCCCGTCAGCGGATAGATCACGCCGATCTTGATTTCTTTGGCCCACACGACAGTCGGAACCAGCAAGCCGAACGCCAGCACCACGACGATTGCCGCGGTTGTCCATTTCAGTGTTCGTTTCATCATGCTCCTCCTTAGTTAGTGTTTGAAAGCGGTGATGATCGAATTTCGTATGATTGTCAGGTCTATATATAACCGGCAATGCAGTGTCAAGGAAATAGCCGGTTGCGAAAGCCCAACGACGAGCAGGCGGCGGGCAAAGGCCCGTCGCTTTCTTGTTGTCGGACCGCACCTGGTAAAAACGCTTGAGACAGTACCACTATGTGGTATTGATTTCAAGCCCATTAGGGATGCCTTGTGTCTCTCCTTTCTGTTTACATGCGGATACTTCGCTCGGCTGATAGCGGAAATCGGCTCCTTACCTCTTCTTCCGCCCTTGGACACGCCTCTTCCCCAATGGATGATCCGTATGCGGTTTCAATCCACCAAAAAGCAGCTGTCACCCTGGCTGTATCCATCCAGCCACTGGAGGTCTTTTATGTGCACAGTGAGAAATGGCGTAAACGTCGATAATCTTATTTCGGCGATCGAGGCAGTGAAAGAAGATCCTGCCAACGGAAAGCCGACCTTTACCTTTCACTCCCGGTGGAATAACGGTTGCAAGGCGGAGCACCATTCCGCAGATTATGTCGTGGGCAAACAAAACGGCATCCATGTGCAAAATCACAGCGTGCAAACCGACGAACCCAAGCAGATACTCGGGGAAGATGCCGGCATCAGTCCGGCGGAACCCCTCATATCCTCGCTGGCGGCGTGCCTGACCGTCGGATATGCCGCCAACGCGGCTGCCATGGGTATCGATATCGATGACATGAGCTTCGAGATTACCGGAAACGGCAGTCTGGAAGGATTCATGGCGATCGGCGACAGCCGGCCGGGTCTGACCGGAATCACCATCAAAACCCACATCAAATCCAGCGCCCCGGCCGATAAGCTGCAGGAGCTGCATGACTACGTGAACCGGCACTCTCCGATCTGGGATACCCTCAGCAGTCCGGTGCAGGTCCATTCCGAAATAGCGGTTGAGTAAGTCGCCGGCCAAAACGTCTCCACCCCGATACGGGGTCAAGACCCACCTCATCGTCGGGACGGCGCGCCCGGCTCGTGCGTATAGCCCGCGCTGCCGCCCTAAAAGATCGTCATATCCTCATCTCTGAGATCCGAGACAAACATATGCCCCGGGCAGTGGGTGATCACCAGGGGCAGGGCAGGGGAGGTGGCGGCCAGGGCGGAGGTGACCCCGCAGGCCCAGAAGACCGGAATTTCGCCGGGGCGGACAGTCACCGGATCGCCGAAATCCGGTTTTTTCAGGTCTGCTATGCCGATCTGCTGCGGATCACCGATGTGAATCGGCGCCCCGTGGGTCAGGTGAAAACGGGTGGTGATCTGAACGGCACGCACTGCCTGTGCGGGTGTCATGGGGCGCATGGTGACCACCAGCGGGGCGGAGAAGGGCCCGGCCGGTGTGCACGGGCGGCTGGTGATGTACATCGATACGTTGCGGCCTTCCTCGATGTTGCGGATCGGCAGCCCGGCTGCCAGCATGGCGTTTTCAAAAGAGAAGCTGCAGCCGAGCAGAAAGCTGACGGTGTCTTCGGAAAACAGGGTGGAGACGTCGCTGACTTCTTCGGCCAGACTGCCGTCCCGATAGATCCGGTAGCGTGGCAGGTCCGTGCGCAAATCCGCCCCCGGGGCAATGGACGGCTCGAAGCTCCCGGGCTCCAGTACATCCAAAATCGGACAGGGCTTGGGATTGCGCACGCAGAAAAGCAGAAAGTCGAATGCGTGCTTTTTGGGCAGCATCACCAGGTTGGCCTGTACGTACCCTTGCGCGGCTCCGGACGTCGGCGTCTGCCAGTCCCCGCTGCGGATCTGCTCCCGGAGCCTTTCTGCGCTCAGCTCTTCCGGTTTCATCGCTCTTCCTTTCGAATCCATTATAACCCCGAAGGCCGCTGGAATCGAAATCCGGCAGCCAAAGGGTGTTAGAGAACGGTGATCTGTTCGTTGAACTTGCCCAGCTGCTGCAGGCCTTCGGCGGTGACAACATGGGTGTTTTCGATTCCCACGACCCCGACACCCGGAAAAATCAGCTTCGGTTCCAGGGCGATGGTCATTCCCTCCTGCAGCTCGCGAACCTGGCCATGGGCCAAAAACGGATACTCGTCCAGTTCGATGCCGATGCCGTGTCCGATGAAACGGATCCGCTGCTCGCCGACCCCCATGAAATGATCGCCGTATCCCATGTCCGCGGCGGCATCGACCGCCAGCTCGTACAGCGCACCGGCCTGCACGCCGGGCCGGCCGGCGGTTTTGACCAGCGCCTGGACCTCCAGCATATCCGCATGGGCCTTCATCAGCTCATCGGGCAATTCTCCCAGTGCAAAGATGCGGGTGTGGTCCGAGAGGTAGCCGCGGTGGGCAAATACGTAGTCGAGCAGCACCGGTTCGTGGCGTCGGATGGGGCGGAAACTCGATCCCTGGGCCACAGCCGGGTTGACCGCGGCGCCGCCGGTGGGTGAAGCCAGGAAGCTGGGCACGGCAGCCGATGGTCCGGCCATCAGGTGGCCGTAAAACAGCTCACTGCCCCACAGGCGCATGCGGATGATGCCCTGGTGACCCAGTTTGCGGGCCCGGGCTTCCACCAGGCCGGCGAGCTCGATTTCCGTAACACCTTCTGCCAGGAATTCTTCCATGCCGGCAGCAACCTGATCGGAAAGCTGAGCGGCTTCTGCGATCAGGCCAACCTCGTAGGCGGACTTGACCGCCCGCACCGATCGGATGGCCGGTGAGATATCCGATATGTCGGCGCCGCTTAAAATCGATTGGTATCCAAGGTACTGGTTGGCCGGCAGCACGTCGAGTTCCAGTCCCAGCCGACGGGGCGGGCGATAGGCGTGTTGCCGAAGCAGGTCGGGAAGCTGCTTCGGACTGCGGATGGCAGCGATGCGTTTGAGCGGTGACTCGCTGCACGCGCGGTCAAAGTCCTTGCGCACCATCAACAGCGGCTCGCCGTCAACCGGGATGTACAGGTGGGACTGCTGGATGGTGCCCGAGAAGTAAAAAAGGTCGGAGGCCTGCAAAATCAAGGCAGCGTCGATACCGGCATGTTCCAGCTCGCGTTTGATATTTACGATGCGCGCCTCGATTTCCAGGTGCGGAGTGGTTTCGGTTGCAGAGTTCATTTGCGGTGCCTGTATCGTCAATAAATGGAAATCTAACGCCTCAGCAGCGGTTTTTCAATCGGCTGCGGTGATTTTATCCGGTCCGGGGCACCCCGCCGGCAACCTTGCGACAGCGAACGAAGTGATCGGGCCCGACCTGCTCGAAGACCGGATCACCCTCCCGGCACTGCTCGTCGGTATCGGGGCACCGGTCCTGGAAAACGCATCCTTCCGGCAGGGCGGTGATGTCGGCCGTGTCCTCATCTTCGACCGTCTCTTTTTTTCTTCTGGTCGGGTCGGGTTCGGGAATGGCCGCCAGCAGTTTTTTGGTGTACGGGTGGCGGGAGTTTTCGAACAGCACTTCGGCCGGACCGTGTTCCATGATAAACCCCTTATACATGACGGCCACCCGGCTGCACAGGTAGCCGACCACGTTCAGGTCGTGGGAAATGAACAAGTAGCTCAGGCCGAGCTGCTGCTGCAAGTCTTTGAGCAGGTTGATGATCTGTGCCTGGATCGATACGTCCAGGGCCGAGATCGGTTCGTCGCAGATGATCAGCGATGGGTCGACACTCAGCGCCCGTGCAATGCCGATGCGCTGGCGCTGGCCGCCGCTGAATTCATGCGGGTACCGGTCCGCATATTCCGGCGACATGCCGACCATGGTGAACAACTCTTCGAGTCTGTCGCTGCGCTGTTTGCCGCTCGGCAGACCCAGGGTCCGGAGACCTTCTGTCACCGACTCGCCGGCGGTCATCCGCGGGTTCAGGGAGCCGTATGGATCCTGGAAGATAATCTGAATCTGCTTGCGCAGCGGTTTCATCTGCTTTTCGTCGATTCGGCTGATGTCCTGGCCGCGAAAGGAGATTCGGCCGGCGTTGGGTTTCAGCAGCCGCAGGATCATGCGGGCCACGGTGGATTTGCCGCAACCGCTTTCTCCCACCAGGCCGAGCGTATGACCCTGTGGAATCTGGAAATCGACGCCGTTGACCGCCTTGACCCAGCCGGTTACCCGTTGCAGGAATCCGGAACGGATCGGGAAGTGCTTCTTCAGCCCCTCGACTTCCAGAATCGGTTGGTCGGATGCCCGGTTCGATTGCATACGTTCAATCATACGCGTGATGCCTGCGCCTTACCTTGATTTTTCCCATAGCACCGGGCATCGGGCCCGGTGACCGTCTCCATAATCGCACATTTGGGGAAATTGCTGCCGGCAGGTGTCCACCGCATGCGGACACCGCGGGTGAAACGGGCACCCCCCGGGTTTGTAGGCCGGGTCGGGAACCGTGCCGGGGATGCTGTAAAGCCGTTTTCCGCGTTTGGACCGGGTGGGCAGGGAGGCCAACAGTCCCCGCGTATAAGGGTGTCCGGCATTTTGAAAGATTCGTCCGGCGGTGCCCTGTTCGACAATGATGCCGGCATACATGACGTACACCCGGTCGGCCACGTTGGCCACCACCCCCAGATCGTGAGTGATGTAAAGCAGCGACATCGACCGTTGCCGCTGGAGTTTGCGAAACAACCGCAGGATCTGATCCTGGACAGTGACATCCAGGGCAGTGGTCGGCTCGTCGGCGATCACCAGGTCCGGGTCGCAGGCCAGTGCCATGGCGATCATCACCCGCTGGCGCTGCCCGCCGCTGAGCTGATGGGGATAGGCATCCAGTCGCTCCCGGGGGGCCTGGATGCCGACATCGTCGAGCAGCTGAACGCAGCGCTCACGCAGCTGCTCTTCTTCCAGTTTTTGATGGATACCGATGGCTTCGCCGATCTGGTCGCCGACGGTAAAGACCGGATTCAACGAGGTGAGCGGCTCCTGAAACACCATGGAAATTTGCCGGCCCCGCACGGTCTGCATCTGCTCGTCGCTGCGCTTCAGCAGGTCTTCGCCGTTGAACAAGACCCGGCCGCCGGCGATTTCTCCCGGCGGTTGCGGTATCAAGCCTAATATGCTCAGGGCCGACACGGTTTTTCCGCAGCCGGATTCGCCCACCAGGCACACGGTTTCTTCCCGGCTGACAGAGTAGCTCACCCCGTCCACCGCCCGGGCAAGGCTGTCCGCGCTGCGGAAGTAGACTTTCAGGTCTTCCACCGAAAGCAGGGTATGGGTTGCGGGATTGCTTTCTTCAGCCATTTTAATGCCTGTCTCTGAGCTTCGGATTCAACACGTCCCGAAGCCCTTCACCGAACAGGTTGAACGCCAGCACCACGATCAGGATGGCGATACCCGGTACGAAAGTCAGCCAGGGGGCATCGAAGATAAACCGTTTGCCATCGGAGAGGATGTTGCCCCAGGTGGCATGCGGTGGCGGGACACCGAAGCCGAGAAAACTCAGGCCGGCTTCGGTCAGAATGGCCGAAGCGATGCCGATGGTCGCCGACACCAGCACCGGAGCGATGGCATTGGGCATCATGTGCCGGAAGATGATCCGGATATTGCCGACACCCAGTGCGCGGGCCGCATCGACGAAATCCAGTTCCCGCAGGGAGAGAAACTCGGCCCGCACAAAGCGGGTGGCCCCCATCCAGCTGGTCAGGCCGATGACGATCATGATGTTGTAAATGCTGGCCGGCAGCAGTGCCACCACTGTGAGGATCAGAAAAAAACTCGGGAAGCAGAGCATGATATCCACCAGCCGCATGATCAGGGTGTCCACCGAAAAGGTGTTCATCTGCAGCCCGCGCAAGGCCGGCGGCAGCTGGCTTCTACCGGTCAGCAGGCGCCGGCCGACAAGCAGGAAAATGTACACATGGCCGGCAATGAGCAGCGCCGCCCCCCATTTCAATCCCTGGAAGGAGTACAAGAACGCACCGGTCGTCATGCCCATCACCAGGACAAGGTGGTCGAGCCGGATGCGATGCTGGCCGAAATAGCCGGCGATGCCGCCCATGAAGATGCCGATCACCACCGCGATGCCCACGGCGACGAATCCGACCGTCAGGGAAACCCAGGCGCCCTGCAGCATGCGCGCGAACACATCGCGGCCCAGATCGTCGGTTCCGAAAAGGTAAATTCCGAGCGTGGGAAACGACTCCGGCGGAAGGGTTTGCGGGTTCGGTTTGGCCATCGGCGGAAGGAGTTTCTCCTGCAGGCGCACCAGGGAAGGATCGAACAGTGGATCCGTACCGGAGGTCAACAGCAGCCCGCAAAATGCCGTTAAAAAAAACAGCACGAAAATCACCATGCCGATGATGGCCATGCGGTTTTGCCGAAACAGCAGCCAGAACTCCTGAAACGGCGTCTTCTTCGGCGCCGCCGGGGTGTCCAGATGCGCGTTTATGCTGTTTGTTTTTGCCTGGTATTCCATTTCCCCGTTACCTTCTTGTCAAGACCGATGGCAGCGATTGTTCCTCCTACAGCCGGATCCGCGGATCGACCACCAGGTAGAGCAAATCCGACACGAACGTGCCGATGAGCACCAGCACTGCGGAAATAAAGTTCACCGTCAGAATAATGGGATAATCTCTGGCCAGGATGGCCTCGTAGGCCATGCGGCCCATCCCCGGCCAGGAGAAAATCGACTCGATGATAACCGACCCGCCGATCAGCCCCGGCAGGATCATGCCGAACATGGTTACGAAGGGAAGCAGTGCGTTTCGCAGTGCGTGCTTGTAGTGAACGTCGTCGGATGACAGTCCCTTGGCCTTGGCGGTTCGGACGTAATCCTGCCCTTCGACTTCCAGCATCTGCCCCCGCACGTAACGCGACAAGACCGCGATACCGCCGGTGGCGCCGAGCACCGAGGGGATCAGCAGGTGCCAGATGCGATCCATTGCGATGCTGAACGGCCCGGCATCTCCCATGCCGAAGGTCTCCATGCCGATGACCGGTACCTGAAGGCGGGTGACGACCAGGATGATCAGCACGTAAGCAAAAAAGAAACCGGGTATGGAAATCAGCAGATATGACACGAAGGTCGAGCTGCGATCGAAGGGGCTGCCGCGGTTGATGGCAGAGCGGATGCCGACCGGAAAGGAGAGCGTCCAGGTCAGGATGGTGCCGACGATAAACAGCGGCAGGCTGTTGAGAAAACGCTCCCAGATTTTTTGCAGGACCGACTGGTTGTCTTTCCAGGAAACGATCCTGCCGGTAAGAAGGTCGCGATAAAAGTAAAGGTACTGGACATACAGCGGCTTGTCGAGGTGAAATTCCTTGCGGAACCGTTCCACCATCTCCGGGGTGAACTTGGGGTTGAGCGGGTCGACCTGGCTGGGTTCTCCGGGCGCCAGGTGAATGATCAGAAACGAGATCACGGAAACGAAAAAAAGCGTAACCGCCTTTTGAATGATGCTTCTGCCGATAAATGAAAGCATGCCCTGTCTTATCCCCCAGAGAGGTTCTGCGCTTGATTGATCAAACCGCTTTGCAGCAGCTGATAAGTGGTCACGGCCCGGTTATCCTTCGGTGGCGAATACTGGCACCTCCGGCAGCTTGATCCACTTGTTGAAATAAAACGTGTAGTTGCCGGTTTTGGTCGGCTGGATCTTTTCGTAAACCAGGTTGCCGGCGGCATCTTTGGTCTGTATTACGATCCGCTTGTCCAGCACGGCCGTCCACTTGCCCACGTACAAAAACGAGTACGGTTGTTCGCGGGCGATGATGGCGTGCAGCCGGTGGCAGTAGGCCACCTGTTTGTCATGGTCGTATTCCTGGCGTATTCTGACGATAAGATCGTCGGCCTCGGGGTTGGCAAAGCCGACGAAGTTGAGCTGCTGCGGTTGGCTCTGGCTGGAGTGCCAGATCTGGTAAAGATCGGGGTCGATGCCCATGGACCATCCCAGCACGAGGGCATCGAAATCGAGCTGGTTGACGCGTTTCTGGATAAAGACCGACCACTCCACCAGATCGGTGCGCACATCAACTCCGATCTGCTTCCAGGCGTCCTGGGCCACGGCCAGAATGGCTTTGCGCAGGTCGTTGCCGCTGTTGGTGATCAGGGTAAACTGCAGGCGCTGGCCGTCTTTTTCCAGCCAGCCCTGGGCGTTGCGGGACCAGCCGGCCTCTTGCAGCAGCTGCAGGGCCCCCTGCGGATCATAGGGAACCGGTTGGATCGCGTGATTGTAAAAGTCGGTCTGTTTGACAAACGGCCCGGTGATTCTTTCCCCCTGACCGTAAAGAACGAATTCGATGATCTTGTTTACATCGATGGCCATCCCCAGGGCCAGGCGCACCCGCCGGTCGTCAAAGGGTTTGCGCCGCATGTTGTAGCCGATGTAGGTGTAGCCGAAGGAGGTGCCGGAAAAGTTCTGAAACCGCCCGTCGCTCTTCAAACGCGCTACCTGGTGGGGCTGCACGCCGTAGCTGTCGACCGTCCCGGCGTAAAATTCCATTTCCTGGGTCAACAGATCGGGTACGATCCGATACACATACTGCCGGTAATTCGGGGGGCCTTCCCAGTAGTCATCGAAACGATCGAGCCGTATAAACTGGTCGGATTTCCACTCGCGAAACACAAAGGGGCCGCAGCCGATCGGCTGACGGTTGAAGGAGCTGTGGCGCATGGTAAATGCCTGCGGATCCTTGCCGAGGCGCAGCGCTTCGGCGTTCAACGCTTCGCTGTTGAGCAGGTGCTGCGGCAATATCCCCATGTACCAGGTGCCGAAGGCCGGCGAGTAGAGCCGTTTATAGACGATCTTGACCGTCAGGGGATCGAGCGCCTCCACGGTTTTGACGGGCTCGTAATCGGCAGTGCGCGGTGAGAGGTTTCTCGGGTTCATGATCGATTCGTAGGTAAACCGGACATCGTCGGCGTCAAGGGTGTGGCCGTCGTGAAACTTAACACCCGGTCGCAGGTGAAACACGATGATGGGATTGTGCTCCACGGCCGGCAGGATCTGGCGCGACAGCCGGTCCAGCACGGCGGCCGGCACTTGCGGATCGCTGCGCACATAGCGCCGGGCCGGAAAGGATTCAAAATACCGCTCTCCCAAAACAGCGGTCAGGTTTTCGAACAGGTTCTGATCGACCTGGGTGAGCGTCAGCTTGATTCTGGCCGGTGCCGAGACGTCGATGCGGATCGTGTCGGATTCACCTTCACCGGTGGAGGGCGGCACGGTGCGGGTGACGGTAAAATCGCGGGGGGCGAGGATTTCCAACGCTGCAATGCGCTCCAGCGTGGCCCGCACTGCGCTGTCGGCGATGCGGTCGTCGCCTGCGGCATCTCGAATCCGGTCCGCCACCGCTTGAGCGGTGCCGGCCCCGGGCAATCGGAGCCCTGAGAGTTCATTTATATAAAAAAAGGCCTCTTCGTAGATTTCCCAGCGCGAGGCCAGGCGCCCGCGAAAGCGCAGCTCTTCGTCCCGATCGATCAGGCCTTCGAACACCAGGCCGCCGATTTCGCTGCTGGCCGAATCTGCAGACAGTATCGGGTTCAACAGGGAGGCGTCGCCGATGGAAGCGGTAATGTATTCGGTCAGCCGCGCAGGGTTGCCCCGGGTCTGCTGCTGGTATGTGGGAACCCAGAAATACGACTGCAGCAGAATAACGATCAGCACCAGCGGCGCGAGTATCAGCAATCGCCGTGTGTTCATGGGCTACAGTGTTTGTTCTTCGTCGGAAGCAACCGGTGCGGGGTTTGGTTTTTCCGGCGCCGGCGCATCGGGGGCTTTTGCAGGCAAGGGGGCTTTTTCGGTCAGGATTTCCGGGTTCAGCTCCCGGAGCTGCATTTGTATGGTCGCCATTTTTTCTGCGATCAGTTTGGCTTCGATTTCATCCGGTCTCAGTGCTGCAGCCTGCTGCAGGTATTCGGCGGCGGCTTCCAGTCCGCTGGGGGTACCCCTGCCGGCGGCCACATCCGCCTTGTAGAGCAGGATCAGGCGGTCGATCTTGTTGATGCGCATGTTGGCCTCACTGCGCTGGGCCTCGGTGGCGGCATAGGAAAGGGCCCGGTCGAGATCGGCCCGAATTCCCGAAAAATCCGGCAGCCCGGGCACATCCATAAGGGCATCTGATTTTTCAACGTAGTATCTGAATGCCAGCGGTGCCACTTCCTCCCGCGTGTATATCTTTTGAATCGGATTGGGAGGCAGCTCGCCGGGCATGATGATCAGCCGTTCGCGCCCCTTGGGGGAAAACGTGCCTTTCCAGATTTCCACCGCACCGTGACGGGCGATAATGAAATACTTGTGCGTATTTACATAGCTGGTACCGACCAGCACGGCGGCAAGTGCGACAAAGCAGATCGCCAGATAGATCAGCACCCTGTTTTCCTTCATGGTCGTGTCCTTCTCCGAGCGCGCGTATGGGGAAAATCATCGAAAAGTTAGCATGGGCCGTCTCATTTTGTAAACCATAATTTCCCTTCCGCGTTGACCCCCACTGACATTTGTGATCTACATGCAAGTGCCCCATGGAGGTGATTGCGCTTATGGTAGAAATGGATCTGGAGAAGAAAAAAGATAAACTGCAGGAAATCCTTTGTCGGTTTGACGGGTTGGTTGTCGCATTTTCCGGCGGTGTGGACAGCACCTTCCTGCTGGCTGCAGCCCACGGCATCTTAGGGGACCGACTGGTTGCCGTTACGGCACAATCGCCGGTGCATCCCGCCCGGGAGTCGGATTTCGCCGTTCGATTTGCCAAAAGCCGAAACATTGCCCACCGGCTGGTTCGCTCCCGGGAAATGCAACAGGCGGACTTTCTGGCCAACCCGGTCGATCGCTGTTACATCTGCAAAAAGAACATTCTCGCCGATTTGCTTGAAATCGGCCGCGAACTGGGCATCGAGCACGTGGCTCACGGAGCGAACATGGACGACCTGGGCGATTACCGTCCGGGCATGCAGGCGGCACAAGAGGCGGGGGTGGCAGCGCCGCTGCTGGAGGCCGGGTTGACAAAAGCCGACATTCGGCTGCTCTCGAAACAGATGAACCTGGAAACCTGGGACCGTCCGTCAATGGCCTGCCTGGCCACGCGGATACCCTACGGGACCCCGATCACCGAAGCGGCCCTTGAGATGGTGGACCAGGCCGAACAGGTGCTGCTGGATCTCGGATTTACGACCTGCCGGGTTCGACATCACGGTGATGTGTGCCGGATTGAGCTGCCACCGGATGAGTTGAACAAAGCGTTTGACGACGACATCCGGCGAAAAATCGTTTCCGAACTGCGACGGGCCGGGTTCCGCTACATTGCTCTCGATCTGCTGGGATACGTTCAGGGCAGCATGAATCCCTGACCCCAAAAGAAACTGTATCCGCCTTCCGACCTTCAGGACTGCGATAAGGAGGGACGTATGTCGACAATTTGCATCGAAGCGCATGAGCACGTTTCCGTTTTGCGGCTCGACAACGGTGTGACCAATGCCATCAGCACAGAACTGGTAGACGAGCTGCAGGCCTCGCTGGCAGCCATCCGGAAAGAAAGCCGGGGCCTGGTGCTGGCCGGTGGCGACAAGTTTTTCTCCATCGGACTCGACCTGCCCAAGCTGCTGCAGCTTCCCCGCGAGCAGATGGATTTGTTCTGGCAGCGCTTCGACCAGGTTTTGCTGGACTTGTATACCTTTCCGGCCCCCACCGCCGCAGCCATCAAAGGTCATGCCGTTGCCGGCGGCACCATCCTCGCGCTTACCGCCGAGCGCCGTTTCATCGGCGACAGCCGCAACCTGATGGGACTCAACGAGGTGAACATCGGTGTTCCGGTTCCTTACCTGGCCGACCTGATGCTGCGACAGCTTATCGACCAGCGCGCTGCCGACGAAATCGTGTTCGGCGGGGAGTTGATCATTCCGGAAAAAGCCCGGGACATCGGCCTGGTGAGTGATATCGTTCCGGAGGAATCTCTGGAAGCCCGTGCGATTGAAACCGTCGCGGCCATGTCTCTCAAACCGCAGCAGGCCATGCGGCAGATCATGGAAAACCGGACGGAGACGGTCAGGCGAAAATTCGAGCGCAACCGCGACGCCAAACGCGCTGCCATGATGGATTGTTGGTTTCGACCCGAAGTGCAGCAGATGCTGGCCGAGGCAGCCAAAAAATTCTGAAAGAGGGTCCATATTGACCGGCTGGGTAGTGACATTTCTGGTATTGACCGGCGCTTTGTTCGCCGCAAAGCTGGCCTATGCGTTCAGTGTCGCCCTATCCCTGCCGGTTACCCGGGGTGCGCTGTACGTGTCCACCCCGCGCAAGCGGATCGAGGCGGTTGCGGATGCGCTGGACTTGAAACCCGGACAGGTCCTGATCGACCTGGGCTGCGGAGACGGACGCGTGCTGCGCTGCATCCAAAGGCGCTTCGGCGTCAAAGCCATCGGTTTTGAGTTCAACCCGCTGGCCTATCTCATCGCCCGGATCCTGTGCCTGGGATACCGGGACATCACCGTTCGTTTCCGTGATTTCCGCAAGGCGGATCTGTCCGATGCCGACGTGATTTTCTGCTATCTGTTCCCGGATGTGCTGCCGGATCTATCCACCAAGCTGGACAGCGAGCTGCGGGCCGGTGCCGTGGTCGTTTCCGCCAATTTTGTCATTCCGAACTGGGTTCCGGAGCAGGTGCTGGGGGGCGACCACGGCCCCCACGACGACCCTTTCTACGTCTACAGGATATCATGAAGGCCGAGCTCTCCTTTCTGGCGGCCGGAGCGCTGTTCGGCCTCAGCGGGGGGCTTTCCCCGGGACCGTTGTTGATGCTGGTTATCTCCGAAACCCTGAAACATGGCACCGGTTCGGGGATCAAGGTGGCGCTGGCGCCGCTGATTACCGATGCACCGATCGTGTTGCTGGCGATCACCGTCGTTTCGCAATTGCGCGATATCCATTTCGTGCTGGGTCTTATTTCGGTAGGGGGTGCGACCTTTCTGGTATATCTCGGGTATGAAAGCCTTGTGTTCAAGGGGGCCGAGCTTGCTGTGCCGGGCAGCCGCCCGCAGTCTCTGAAAAAAGGAATCATTGCCAATTTTTTGAATCCGAGCCCCTATCTCTTCTGGTTTTCCGTGGGGGCTCCCATGGTGATCAAAGCCGCTGGTGTCGGGCTGCCAGGACCGCTGCTGTTTGTGCTCGGGATGTATGTGCTGCTGGTGGGATCAAAAGTCGTCATCGCCATTTTAACGGGAAAGTCCCGCCGTTTTCTCAAAAGCCGCGGATACGTGTATACGATTCGCATCCTCGGAATCGTGTTGCTGGCGTTCGCGGCTGTGTTCGTGCGCGACGGCTTGCGCTATTGGGGTCTGTTGTAGACGCTTTTTTACCCCGATTTGTCAGGATTTTGCCGGCACGATTTGACCGATGGGAAGCGACATGCTAAAAGCTTTGCCGGAATGCGTTTACGAAATAGGGAATAATAGGAATGCGCTACTTCGACTCAGGTTTGTTTCAACGATTCGACCATTTCTTTGATCACAACAAGATAGGGGGAAGAATGAAACGCTTACCAATATTTACATTGGCGGTATTTCTGCTGGGCGCAGCTCTGCAGTCGTCTGCTGCTGCGGAGACGGACCTTGTTTTGAATATCGGTGACAAGTTCATAGAGGGTCGGGTGGACGTCAAGCCCAACCCCGAAAAATACCCACTGAGTGTGGGCGGCGGTTTTATCGTCAGCGAAGAAGGGCCGGACTACTGGCTGGGCAATGTCAATTTCTCCCTGCAGGACGAGGTGTTCGTACCGGCTCTTAGCCTGGGGCTGGGATTGAAGGGGGTGTTCGGCCGCACCGACTTTGCCACCGGCGACCGCGACACCTTTGCGCTGCCGATAGAGTTTCTGGCCGGCTACGATTTTCGCAAAAGCTCCGTGAACATCCCGGTCAGCCTGTTCGCAAGCCTTGCATACGCACCGAGCGCGTTGAGCTTCAGTGACACCAAGGATTACCTCGAATTTTACACCACGGGCAGTTTTCACATCAATTACTATGCAGCCGTTTACGTGGGATATCGGAAACTGGAGATCGAGTACGACGCCGGCGGCAGAAGGGATAAACTCTCCGATGATGCCTGGCTACTCGGGGTCAAGTTTTCTTTTTAATCATGCACCGCGAGCCGCCGCTTGAAAGGGCGGGCGGCGGCCAACAAACCGAATACATGACCGATCCGGCCGCCCGCAGGTGCCTGCGCGCATCCCGCGGCGGAAAATCGAAATCGCAGAGTCAGCGCCCGCTCGCTTTGCCCTTTTCTTGAGATGACAGATCCCGTCGCCATCCCGCTGTGGTTGCTTCTGTTGTTGCTGGTGGTGACCGCTGTCGCGGCACTCGATCGGGTACTGATTCCCAGCACCCGGTGGCTGATCCGCAGGCGCGTCAACCGGCTGATCGATGACATCGGCAGTCGCCTGGACATCGAGATCCGGCCAATTCAGCTCACCAAGCGCAAGGTGCTGATCGACCGGCTGATATACGATGCCGCCGTGATCGAAGCGATCAACCGGCAGTCACGCAAGCTGGGGGTGCCGCGTGATGTCCTGCAGGCCAAGGTGGCTGCCTATGCCCGGGAAATCGTGCCCTCCTTCAACGCCTACCTTTATTTCCGCACGGGGTACTGGCTCGCCAAAAAAATCGCCCGCATGCTCTACCGCGTGCGCGTCGGTCTGATCGACGATCGCAACATCTCTGAAATCGACGCCGATTCCACGGTCGTGTTCGTGATGAACCATCGCAGCAACATGGACTACATCCTGGTGGCATTTCTGGCGGCCGAACGCACCACCTTGAGCTACGCGGTCGGTGAATGGGCCCGGATCTGGCCGCTGCAAACGATGGTCAGGGCATTGGGTGCCTTTTTTGTCCGTCGCAATTCGAAAAACCCGCTTTACCGCAAGGTCCTGGAGCGTTACGTGCACATGGCCACCAAAGAAGGCGTCTGCCAGGCCGTGTTTCCCGAAGGGGGATTGAGCCGTGACGGGCGCATGCGAAAGCCCAAGTACGGCATCATCGATTACATGCTGCGATCCTTCGATCCGGAAGTGGATCGCGACATCGTTTTCATTCCGGTCGGGTTGAACTACGATCGCACGTTGGAGGATCGCAGCCTGCTGCGCTCACTCGATCCGACGGCCGAAAAGCGCAGCATCTGGTTTGTGGCCCGAACGATGCTGCGGCTCATGCGGAAATGGTTTTTTCTCATTATTACAAGTCGATGGCAGCGTTTCGGATATGCCTGTGTCAATTTCGGATCCTACGTCTCCATGCGCAAGTACTGCCGGCAGAACAAGGTGGACTTCTCCCGTATGCAGCGACCAGAGCGTTTTGCCGAGATTAAAACGATCTCCGAGCAGTTGATGCATTCCATCGAGCGCCTGATACCGGTACTGCCGCTTTCCCTGGTGGCTGCAGTTTTTGTCCGTCACCCCCAAATCCCTCTATCGGCCTTTGACGTAGAACGCCACGCCAATCGGATCATCGAAGAGATTCAGGCCGAGGGGGCGCCGGTCTTCACCACCACCCGCAGCCGCGGGCAGAACCTGCTGGCCGCGCTGCAGATGCTTCACATCCGGCGCTTGATCTCCGAGCAGGGCGGCAAATTCATCGCCGATGAGAAGTCCCTCGATGTTTTGACCTATTATGCCAACTCCCTGGTCCATTGGACAAGCCCGCACGCCCCTGTCGACGAGTAGTTTTTTTCCTGTCATCCGACGTTCGATTATCGCATTCAGACCCACAGCCGCTGAAGTCGACCGGTTTTCCGGCCGGGTCGATCTTTTGAAGGCGCAAAGCGGCGGGCCTTGTTTCCACCCATCGCCCGGGCTGCCGGCAGCACAGGTGGATCATCGGCGATTGTCTGTGTTATAATATCAGCCAGCAGGCGACCGGCCTGCCGGGAAAGGGCTCCTGCCAGATGAAGACTCACGCTCTGATAAAGATAACGCTGACATGGCTTCTGGGCTGTTGCCTTCTGTCGCCTGCGGGCCTGCGGGCGGAATATTACCGTTACGTCACAGAGGACGGTCAGGTCCACTACGTGGACGATCTGACCTTGGTACCCGAACAGTACCTGGATCAAATCGAAACCTACAAGGGTGCCTACGACCACCTGAGCACCGAGGAACGCGCACTGATGCTGCAGCGGGAGCGCGACCGGGACCACCGGCGAACCCTGGAGGAAAACCAGTATCTGGAGCAGCAGCGAAAAGAACTCGAGCGCAGGCGCTTTGAAACCGATGTGATCATCCTTGGAAACCAGGTACTGGTGCCGGTCACCATCGGCCACGACAACCAGTCCGGCGAAGCCCTTTTTCTTCTGGACACCGGGGCCACCCACCTGGTGATCTTCAAGGATTTTGCCAGCCGGTTCAACCTCAAAGCGGTTAAAAAGGGGTATTCCAAGGTTGCCGGCGGCGGACTGGTGCCATCGGAGCTGGCCATAATCGATTACGTGCAGGTCGGGCCGCTGCGGGTCGAAAATGTCGGGGCGACCGTCATCGAAAACCGCAACAGCGAAGGCCGTGCGTTCGAATTCAGCGGGCTTCTCGGTATCGACATCCTGCAGCACCTCTCCTACACCATCGACTTCGAAAACAAAAAAATCCGCTGGAAACCCTAATCCAAAGCCATGACCTATCGTCTGCTGGCTGATCTGGTGGTACTTGCCCACTTCGGGTTTATCCTGTTCGTGGTGCTCGGGGGCGCCCTGGCCCTTCGCTGGCCGAAGATCTCCTGGGTCCACCTGCCGGCTGTCGGCTGGGGAGCGCTGGTGGAGATCGCCGGTTGGATCTGCCCGCTCACGCCCCTTGAAAATCGGCTGCGCATTCTCGGCAGCAACCGGCCCTACGAAGACAGCTTCATTGCGAACTACCTGATTCCCATCCTCTATCCACAGGAATTGACCCGCACGATTCAATACGTGCTCGCGCTGTCGGTGGTATTGATCAACGCAGCCGTATACGGGTTCGTCCTTTCCCGCCACCGCAGCAAACGGCGGAAAGTCGGCAGCACGGATCGACAGTGAACTCTCTTGACTGCGGTGGCTGGCGGTCATAAAGTGGTGTATCCATTCGAAGAGAACGCAGAAGCCCTTGGGCCTCACAGCCCGTGAATCCATCGGGATCAGGAGGATGAAATGCAGCATTACAGGACCGCAGCGGTCGCCTGGATCGGGATCGCTTTGACGATGTGTTTGCTCGGGACGACCGTCGGACTGGCCGCAGATCCAAACCGGCAGGACGGTTGGGAGCCGGGCAGTTCCTACAACAAGCTCTACGATGCCGGTGAAACCGATTATTTTCGGGCCACTGTCGTGAAAGTGACGGAAGTTGTGCCCATGCCGGGGATGTCGTCCGGCGTTGCCCTAATGGTCAAGGAAGCCCCCGACGAGGAGCCCATCGAAGTTCACGTCTGTCCAACCTGGTACATCGACAAGGGCGGCGTCGGCCTGAAGCGCGGCGATCGCGTCAAGATCAGAGGGGTGTGGGCCGAAATCAACGGGAAAGACGTGTTCCTGGCTGCAAAGATCAAAAAAGGCGACTATTTTGTGCTGAAAGTGCGTTTGACCAAGGACGGAAAACCTTTCTGGGCAATGAGCGAGGAAGAGCGCGATCGCGAACGAGCCGCGGTCGACAGTCAGTAACCGGTCGATAACCATCATCCCGGCATACCGCACCGTCGGTTCACAGGCCCGTTCCGCGCCCTGCTGTGTACCGGCTTTCTGCTTTTTTTAAATCAGCGGGCAATCGCTTGACATCGACCCTGCGAACGCCTACATTCCTGTTCTGAGCATTTTCTCATAAGGGAGAGACGATGGTTCGTCCACGCAAAGATCGTTTTGTGGCCTTCAACCCGCACGTCAGTTACTTCAAGCCCCGGGGGATACCCATGCTGGCGCTCGACGAGGTCAAACTGACAGTGGATGAGCGGGAGGCCATCCGGCTTTCGGATCTGCTGGGGCTTTCCCACGAGGAGGCCGGCCAGCGGATGGGGGTGTCCCGGGCGACCTTCGGCCGCATCATCCAGCGCGCCAGACAGGTGATTGCCGATGCGCTGATTCACGGAAAGGCCATCAACGTGGAAGGCGGCAACTACCAGCTCACCGAAACCGCGCGGGTGTTCGCCTGCCGTGATTGCAATTTCCGATGGGAGGAGCCCTGCGGGACCGGCCGCCCGAAATGCTGCCCCAGTTGCAGCACAGAAGACATCCACCGCATCCCCCAGGACCAATCGTCCGATCGTTTATAAGCGATACCGGGCAGCCGTAATACAGTACCGATCGATTCATCGACACCGCGCAGCTGCGCATACAAGGAGAGAGCATCAGCTATGGTACAGATCATGAACAAGGTGCCGGATCCTTCCCAGCGAAAAGATCCGCATGCCGAGCAGCAAGCCAAGGTGAAAGATTCCCTGGACCGGATCAAGCACAAATTTATCGTCATGAGCGGCAAGGGCGGAGTCGGCAAGACCAGCACGAGCGTGAATTTGTCCATCGCCCTGGCCAATCAGGGGCGCAAGGTGGGCATCATGGACGTGGACCTGCATGGACCGGACGTGCCGCGGATGCTGGGTCTACAGGGCCTGCTCGATATCAGCCCGAACAAGAAGCTGGCGCCGGCCAGGTACTCGGATAACCTCAAAGCGGTATCCATCGAATCGCTCACCCCCGGAAAAGACGACGCCATCATCTGGCGCGGGCCGATCAAGTTTTCGGCAATCCAGCAGTTTATCGGCGACGTGGACTGGGGCGAGCTCGATTTTCTGATCATCGATTCACCGCCGGGCACCGGAGACGAGCCGCTGACAGTGGCCCAGACGATCCCGGATGCCCGCGCGATCATCGTCACCACGCCCCAGGAAGTGGCCCTGGCCGACGTGCGGAAGTCGATCAGCTTCTGCAAAACCGTCAACATGGAGATCTTCGGCATCCTAGAGAACATGAGCGGATTTCCCTGTCCCCATTGCGGAGAGACGGTGGCGCTTTTCGGCAGCGGCGGAGGGGAAAGAACCGCCCGGGCATTCGAGCTGACCTTTCTGGGCCGCATCCCCTTCGATCCCAACGTGGTGTTGTGCGGAGACAACGGAACCTGCTTCCGGGACGTTCACGCCGACTCGCCGGTCACCAGGGCGTTCGATGAAATCGCCTCCAAAATGGCCGAACTGGTATAGTGTGCAGACAGGTCCGCTGCCGGCAGCGGCGGACCTGTCTGGTCGTTACATCTGCATGAGATCAGGCATTCGTCCCCATCGATCGCTGCGGTTCGAACGCACCGGTTTGCACCTCCAGCGCAAATCTAATGAAAATTCCCTAATTCTTGATTGACATCTCCATCCCTGAACGTCTATTTATTCTCATACCCTGCAACACTGTAGCCGGATCAATTGTCCGGCAGCGGAAAAGGGCAGGCTTGCCGATCGCTGCATGCGTGCACGCATTTCTCGTGCCGATTAAACACCACCCGCGTGTGACGAGCGAACCGGAAACCAACCCGATCCGCTCATCCCTTACATCCGATCATTTCATTTAATAAGGAGGTACATATGAAAAAGTGGTGCTCCAAAATGTCTCCTGCAGCCGTCATCGCACTGATTGCGGCTTTTGTGATCATTACCCCTGCGCAATCGTTTGAGTTGCAGATTTCCGGGCAGGTGAACCAGATGATCATGTGGGCGGACAATGGCGACAGCAGTGATTATTTCCTGGCCGACAACGACAACTCTTCCACCCGGCTCCGCTTCACCGGATCCCAGGATGTCGATTGGGGTAAGATCGGCTTTATAATCGAGCTCGAAGCCCAGCGCAACGCCTCCAATACATTGGATATCCCCAACACCGGTGACGGCGGCTTCGAATTCAACGATCGCTGGCTGGATGCCTATTTCCAAACACAATATGGAAAGGTGAGCATCGGCAAGGGTGACGGTGCGGCCAACAACACGGCAGAGGTGGACCTGTCCGGCACTTCGGTTATCACCTATGCGGGGGTAAACGAGACAGCAGGCGGGTTTACCTGGAAGGCCGGAGACGGAACGGATTTCAGACCAGGCCTCACAGTCAGCGATACCCGCAGTCAATTCGACGGCCTGAGCCGCAACGAGCGGCTGCGTTACGACTCGCCAGCATTCGCCGGTTTTACCTTTGCCGGCAGTATCACCAACGGAAGTGCCTGGGAGCTGGCCGGGTTTTATGCCGCCGACTTTTCCTTCGGCAAGCTGGCGGCGGCCGCGGGTTACGTCGATTCGAGAGATCGGGGCACACCCCGGTTCAAGCAGTGGGACGGTTCGGTCTCCTGGCTGGCGCCCTTCGGATTGAACCTGACCTTTGCCGCGGGCCAGCGCAATCCCCAAGGCGGCGCCAAGGCCGACAATTTTTACAGCAAGGTGGGGTATAAATTCGGCATCCACGCGGTGTCGGCCGAACTGGGCATCACCAGGGATTTGGATGCCATCGGCGACGACTCGAGCAACTGGGGCGCAGGATACGTGATCACGCCGTGGAGCGGGGTCGAGTTCTACGCGGGCTTGCGTCGCTACAAGTTAGAGACGGACGCGGAGCCGGGCGATCCGGACGATATCAGCCAGATCATGGCCGGAACCCGCATCAAATTTTAACAACGGAAACCTATGCGAACAGACAGCCACATCGCAATCGCCGTCTGCATCGCCGGGATATGTGCATCGATTCTGGCCGGCTGTGGTGGCAAACCCTTCGAATATAGTCCCCCGGATGAAATGAAACCCGGTCCGGGGGTTTTTTCCGGAGAGGACGGCGAGTTCACCGTCTACGATTCGAAGGCCGCTTCCCATGCAACGGCGAATCCCGCGGCTTCCGAAGCCGGTTCCCCGCCGACCGAACCTTCCGGCAGCGCCGCTGCAGCCGGGCAAACGGACGAGGCCAGAGAGTATCAGGAGTTCCAGCAGTGGAAAAAGGATAAAGCGGCCTTTGAAGAGTTCCGGCAGTGGAAACAGTCCGAGCAGGGATCCCGGGAATACCGGGAATTTCAGCAGTGGCTGGAATGGCGTGAATACAAAAAATGGCAGGAGCGTCAACAACCCGCCCAATAGCGACTCTTGCCCGACCGTGTTTCATGCAACGGGCTTTGCTTGTGCTGCAAAGCCCGTTTGTTTTCGCGACGTAGACATCGGCCGGAAAATAGGATACACATCGGTAAAAAACAGACCGATACCGATCATCGGAAAGCAGGAAGATCCCATTGGTCATTTCGCAAACCGGAAAGATCACCGAAGGTTTCCACGCCCTCGGACATCCAGGCATTCCCGTCTATCTGCTCGATGGGGCGGCGCCGGCGATTTTCGACACCGGCTTTGCCTTCCTGGCCGACCTGTATATTCGGGAAATCAAGAAGGTTCTGGGCGACCGGCAGCCGGCTTTCTGTTTTATCACGCATGCGCATTTCGATCATTGCGGCTCTGCCGCGGCCCTGAAAAAATGCTTTTCCGGCATGCAGGTGGTTGCCTCCCGCCGAAGCGCCGACATACTGAAAAATCCCAAGGCCATCGAATTAATCGATCAGCTGACCCAGGTCGCCGAGCAGGCCGCCGGCGAATTCGGCATCGATCACCCCTTCAACGGACGCTTCGAACCGGTTACGGTCGATCGGCACATCCGCGACGGTGAGTCGATCCGGCTGGCAACGGATGCGCACGTCCGGGCTGTCGAAACCCCCGGACACACCCGGGACTGCTTCAGTTATCTCATCGAAGAGAAGAACATACTGATCTCATCGGAAGCCCTCGGGCAGGAGCACCGGTATGGAGTGATCGTAACCGATTGCCTGTCGGACTATGATGCCTACAGCGCTTCTTTGCAAAAACTGGCCCGGCTGGAGGCGGACTTTGTCTGTCCGGGGCATTTTTTCGTCTACACGGCCGAAGATGCCCGCCGGTATCCACACAGAGCTGCAGCCGCCTGCCGGCAGTTCCGCACGACGGTAGAATCCTTTCACGGCGAAACGCACGGCGATTTGCAGCAGGTGATGCAGCGCATCAAATCCATCGAATACGACGACAATCCGGGACCCCGGTATCCGGAAACTGCTTATCAGATCAACCTTGAGGCGAGAATCAAAGCGGTGTTGCATGCGCGAAAAACAAGCTTCGGATGACCGGTGCGCGCTGCCATCGTGCGGTGAGAGATGGAAAACAAGCCTGACCTGAGCGTCGATATCGGCGGCCTGGAGCTGCGCAACCCGGTGATGACCGCATCCGGCACGTTCGGCTACGCCCGGGAATTCGAGACCTATGTGAATCTGAACCGCCTGGGGGCGATCATCGTCAAGGGAATTTCACTGCAGCCGTCCGCCGGCAACCATCCGCCGCGAATCGTCGAAACCTCCTGCGGCATGCTCAACGCCATCGGCCTGGAGAATGTGGGCTTTCAGGCTTTTGTGGAAGACAAGCTGCCGTTTCTCAAGACCCTTTCCACACCGGTCATACTCAATATTTACGGCCGAAGCGTGGCGGAATATGCCCGGCTGGCCGAACAGGTCGACGCCCTGGAGGCGGTAGCCGGCATCGAGGTGAACATCTCCTGCCCCAACGTGAAAGCCGGCGGGGTCGCTTTCGGCGTGGACCCGGATGCCGCCGCCCGGGTGGTCAGGGAAGTTCGGGCTAAGACCGGCAAACTGCTGATCGTAAAGCTCTCTCCCAATGTGACCGACATCGCCGAAATCGCGCTGCGCACAGAAGGGGAGGGTGCAGATGCGCTTTCGCTGATCAACACGATCACCGGCATGGCCGTCGACGTGGAAACCGGCCGACCCAAACTGGCCAACATCACCGGCGGTCTTTCCGGGCCGGCCATCAAGCCGGTGGCCCTGCGCATGGTGTGGCAGGTGTGCAGCGCCGTGAAAGTGCCCGTAATCGGCATCGGCGGGATCATGACAGCGGACGATGCCCTGGAGTTTTTCATTGCCGGTGCTTCGGCGGTGCAAATCGGCACGGCCAACTTTGTCAACCCCCGGGCTACAATGGACGTCCTTGGCGGCATCGAGGATTACCTTGCAGAAAAGGGAATCGAACGACTCACGGATATCATCGGCACGCTGCAGGTGTAAATCCCGGCGACATGTTCCTGCAGACACCCGAAGGCCCTCACTGCTTGCAGGGCGCAGCTTCACACAGCGCAACAACGAAACAGCCCGTTCAACCCAACTCGAACGAATGGAGGTTCCCATGAGAAGAGGCGCTATTACACTGCTGGTCACCTTATTGTTCGCTGCAATGCCGGTTGTGGCCGGTCAGCTGGAAGAAGGATCCCAGGCTTCGGACTGGTCGTTTCCCGATGCGGACAAAAAAGAGTTCACCATGGCCTCCTGGGCCGGCAAGGTGCTGCTGATCAACTACGTGGATCCGGACGAATCGGACCTGAACGAGCATTTCACCGATGCCATGAAAAAGGCCAAGGACGAAGGACGCTTGAAAGAGCAGACTTACAAGGGCATCGGCATCGCCGACTGTGCGGCCACCTGGAAACCGGATTTCGCGATCCGTGCCATCGCCGGCCGCAAGGCCAAGAAGTACAACACCACCATCTTGTTCGACTACGACGCCAAGCTGCGCGGCGACTGGGGCCTGCAGAAAGATACCTCCAACATCATTTTGCTGGACAAAGACCGCAAGGTGGCGGCCATCGTCCGTGGAAAGGTTCCCGAAGAGCAGGTCGACAAACTGGTGCAGCTGGCCGTCGATCTGCAGTGACCATCGCAGAAAGGAGGGCAGCCATGGCCATCGTATTGACCAGCACGGCGTTTTCCGAAGGGGAGATGATCCCGAATCGCTTTACCTGCGACGGCGAGGATGTTTCCCCGCCGCTGGCATGGTCCGGTGTGCCGGATAACGCCCAAAGCCTGGCACTGGTCTGCGACGATCCGGATGCGCCGGTCGGCACCTGGGATCACTGGGTGCTGTATAACATCCCGGCCGATGCGTCGGGCCTGCCGGAAGCCGTCCCTGCCGAGCCGACCCTGGCATCGGGCGCCGCCAACGGCAAGAACAGCTGGGGAAGGCTCGGCTACGGAGGGCCGTGCCCTCCGGGCGGCACCCACCGCTATTTCTTTTATTTGTATGCCCTCGATACCCGGCTGGTGCTGGAAAGCGGTGCCACCAAGGCCCGGCTGCTGCAGGCCATGGAGGGACATATACTGGACAAGGGTCAGCTGATGGGCCGGTATCAGCGATAAAGTAAACTGTATCGCTGCGCGGGTCGACGGTTACCGTTGAATGCGTGTCCGGAGGAAACGGCTGTGAAGGCAGATGAGAATGGCGGCCTGGAAAATCCAGGGAGGGCAGGGCGGTTTAAAAAGGTCAGAGCGGTGATCTGCAAGCACTGCCCGATTTGCGCTGCCGCCCGGAAATCGCCGCATTCTGTCGTCGGCCGGCTGCTGCACCACCCGATCCACTCCGACAATTGCCCCATGTGGACGGCATACCGGCAGGTCTATGGCGAGGGGGAGCCGCTTCGATCAGATGAAATGAATGGATCATGACCCAACCCGCCCAGACAAAATCCGCCGGTGCGCCTCCCTTCAACCCCTATCTTGCGCTGGGCTGGGGCGTCGTCGCCGTTTCCACCGGAGCGATTTTTGCCCGGCTGGCAGATGCCCCGGCACTGGTGATCGCCGCCTACCGGGTCGGCCTGGCCACGCTGGTGATCGCCCCGATTGCCTGGTGGAAAGCCGGCAGCGAACTGCGGCAGCTCACCCGTAGGGATCTGCTGCTCACCGCGCTGTCCGGCCTGTTCCTGGCGCTGCATTTCGCCACCTGGATTTCTTCTCTCAACTACACGTCGGTGGCCAACTCCGTGGTGCTTGTCAACACCAACCCGCTGTGGGTCGGGCTGTTTACTCCCCTGATCACCCGGGAACGGATCCGCCCTGCCGTGGCGGCCGGGATTCTGATCAGCGTCACCGGTGGTGTGATCATCGGTGTCAGCGACTTCGCTCCCGGCAGCCAGGCGCTTTTAGGAGACGGCCTGGCGCTGGCCGGCAGCATCTGTGCAGCTGTTTACCTCCTGCTGGGGCGCAATCTGCGGAAAAAGCTGTCACTGCTCGCCTACATATTCGTCTGCTACGGCAGTGCAGCGGTGATCCTCTGGACGCTGGTGCTGATTTTCCGGCTGCCGGTTTCCGGTTTTTCCGGCAGCACCTATGCCTGTTTCTGGGCAATGGCGCTTTTCACCCAGCTGGTCGGCCATTCGAGCTACAACTGGGCGCTGAAGTGGTTCAGTGCCGGCCTGATCGCCGTCAGCCTGCTCGGCGAGCCGATCGGCAGCACGATCCTGGCCTATTTCATCTTCGGCGAAGGCCTCACATGGCCGAAATTCGTGGGCGGCGGGCTGATCCTGTGCGCGATCTACATCGCGGCCAAATACGAAAAAGGGCCCTGACGGCCGGTGCCGCGCAGCGCATCGTAGGCCGTGTTGAGAATTGACAGGACGGACCGGATCCATTATCCAGATACCGAGCATCAAGCGGAATCGGTCCAGAAACATTCATGCAACATGCGAGCGCGGCGGGCTGCCGGCTTGCCTGCAGGAGGTACGAGGCCATGGAACTCAACACCATCATGTTCGACTTGGAGGCAGACATTGCCACCATCACCTTCAACCGGCCCAAAGCTCTCAATGCCCTGAGCAGCGAACTGCTCCGGGAGTTTGGCCAGGTCCTCGACAACCTGGGAACCAACGAGACGGTGCGTGTATTGATATTGACCGGCTCCGGTGATAAGGCCTTTGTGGCAGGTGCCGATATCACCGAACTGGCCACCTTCGATGCCCTGCAGGCCAAATTGTTTGCCAAGGCCGGACACGAAGTGCTCGGGCGCCTGCAGGCCCTTCCGATCCCGGTGATCGCCGCGGTCAACGGATATGCTTTGGGCGGTGGCACGGAAGTGGCCCTGGCCTGCGACTTCATCTATGCATCGGAAAACGCCATGTTCGGTCTGCCGGAGATCAAGCTCGGCCTGATTCCCGGGTTCGGCGGCACCCAGCGGCTGACGAGGCTGATCGGAAAGAACATGGCCAAGGAACTGATATTCACCGGACGGATGGTATCGGCCGCAGAGGCACAGCAGATGGGGCTGGTGAACAAGGTGCTGCCCCTGCCATCTTTGATGGAAAGCACTGTGCAAACCGCAAAAGAGATCGCTCAGAAGGGCAGGGTGTCGTTGCGTGCGGCTAAAGAGGCCGTCAACGGCGGCATGGATGTCGATCTGGCGACCGGCTGCCGGATGGAAATCGATGCGTTCGCGCTGTGCATGGCCAGCGAGGATGCCAGAGAGGGGACCGCCGCGTTTCTCGAAAAACGGGAGGCGAAATTTTCCGGTAAGCTGTCTTGAGTCGAAGAGTCGTCTTCTGATGAAAAAATCCGGAAAATCGCAAATCCAGCTGGTCTGGGGGGTGATGCTGGTGCTGGCCGGCATCGGCGTGATCTACCGCATCCCGCAGGTGATCCCTCAGCTGAAACAGATCGAGCAGTATGCCGCGGCCATCGGTTTTATCTATTTTTGTGCGTATTTCATTGCGGTGGCGCTGATCATCGGAGGGGGACGAAAGATCTACCGGTACTGGCGGGAGACGATGAGCAACGATACGGGCGCGGATTGATTCTGCCACCGCATCGGCCGGTGGTTGATCTGCCGCCGGCCGTGTGGCCACTCCGATGCCGGGACCGCAGCCGATATGCGGATCTGGTTTATCGCATTCAACTTCTTTGTGCAGGGCGTTCTCCTGGCCCCTTTTTCTTTTCTCTTTTGATTCCGTTATGTGGGATTCCATTTGGAACAGCGCACCTTTCGGTTGATGCGTGTTGGAGCATTGTCGGCAAACCAATTGAATCGGTATCAAACCCATTTTGGGGGTTTACAATTTTTTGGGAATAACCTATATGGAAACGAATCGGTTGTGGAAAACAATCGTTCTTCATAGAGAACAAAAAAATCAAGCATTGCACCCGCTTGAAAGCATGCAGTGTTGATGTGGGTGCGAGTCCACGCCAATACTACGGAAGGAGGTTTGGAGCGACAACCTTGTGAGTAGAGAAATAGCAGTCAATTAATCTCATCTCGATAGGAGGTACCCTGACCATGAAGAAAAAAGTTTTTCTGATTTTCCTGTCTTTGGCGGTGCTGGTGAGTGTTGTAACCGTATTTCCCGTCCTCGACAAGCCCGCATATGCCCAAAAGGTGATTCGGCTGAAGGTAGCGAATTACTTTCCACCTCCTGCCAACCAGTCCAAATTGATGGATGAATTCTGTAAAGAACTGGAAGCGCGCACCAACGGTCGCGTAAAGGTGGATTACTATGCCGGTGGGTCCCTGCTTAAATCCACAGCGATGTTCGAGGGGGTCGTGAACGGAATCGCCGATATCGGTTACTCCCACGTGTATTACACAGCCGGTCGCATGCCCGTGACCGAAACTTCGGGCTTGCCCCTCGGCTATCCCAGTGCGTGGGTGGGCGGTCACGCCCTGAATGATTTCTACGAAAAATTCAAACCCAAGGAATTCGACCAGGTGAGAGTGCTCTGGTTGAACACCTCCACCCCGAGTGCCATAGCCTCCAAGAAGCCGGTGCGCAAACTCGAAGACCTCAAGGGCCTTACCATCCGGGCACCGGGTCTGTCGGGCGATATCATGAAAGCACTGGGTGGCACCCCGGCCCCCACTCCGATGATGGAAGTCTATGACGCCATTTCCAAAGGGGTGATCGACGGAGAAGCTTCCAACTTTGAAACGCTGGTAGCCTTTAAATTTGCGGAAGTTGTAAAGTATTCAACCTCGATTTGGCAGATCACGTATCCCTTTCCCTTTTATTGCGTGATGAATAAAAACAGCTATGCCAAGCTGCCGCCGGATATCAAGGTCATCTTTGACACGCTTGTCGGGGAGTACAAGGAGCGCTTTATCCTGATGTGGAATTCGGTGGATTTCAACGGCAAAGCCTTTGGTGAGCAAAAGGGTGTGGAATTCATTGATCTGCCCCCCAATGAGCTGGCCAAGTGGAAAGCGGCCGTCGAACCGGTGATCGAGGATTATGTAAAAAAGATGGCCGATAAGGGGTTTTCAGAGGCAGAGGCAAGAAGCTGGGTGGATTACCTGCGGGAACGGATCGACTATTGGACGCAGAAGCAAATTGCGCTGCGCATCCCGTCGATCGCCGGTCCCCCGGAACTCAAACCCCAGGCGATAAAGTAACGGACTCGTATCCGCTGATCGATTCCATTTGGTCAGTGCTTACTAGGATGAAAGCCGGCCTGTGCGGGGGGCATGCCCCTTTGCACAGGCCGGCTTTGGTGAGGAAAACTCGTTGCTCGAGAAATTTGAAAAGCGCAACGCTCAATTGAGCAGGTGGTGTGAGCGGCTGAGTATTGTGGCGCTGCTGCTGATCGTCGCCATTACCTGCGTCGATGTGGTGGGAGCAAAGGTTTTTAAGTGGCGCCTGCCGGGTGCTATTGACGTGGTGATGCTTTCGCAGCTGGTGGCAATCGCTTTTGCTGCCGGCATGACGCTTATTAAGGGCCGGCATATCCAGGTAGAATTTTTTATCAGGCTGCTGCCACAGCGAGTCCAGAACGTTATCGAAAGTATTGTTATTCTTCTCGTACTGGGACTTTTCAGCACCATTATCTGGCAACTCATTGTGCTCGGGCATTCCTTTCAGACCTCGGGCGAGTATAGTGCAACGATTTACATACCCTATTATCCTTTTGCCTATGGTTTCGCGCTGGCATCTGTTCCCGTCTGGCTGGTCCTGTTAGTCCAATTTATTCAATCGCTGAAAAAGGGTGTGCAGAAATGAGTCCAATGGCTGTGGGGATTGCCGGCATCGTTATACTGGTCTTGCTGTTTCTGCTCAGAATGCCGGTTGCTTTCGCCATGGCGCTGGTCGGATTCGCCGGTTTTGCTTTTTTAACGACTCCTGAAGCGGCGCTGAGTCTTCTGGCCCAGGACATCTTTGAAACTTTTACTTCCTATCCCCTCAGCGTTATCCCCATGTTTATCCTTATGGGCACCTTTGCCTTTGCTTCCGGTATCAGCCGGAGGTTGTTCCGGACAACCTATGCGTGGATCGGACATCGCCGCGGTGGTCTGACCGTGGCCACTGTATTCGCCTGCGCCGGGTTTGGCGCTATTTGCGGATCCAGCACGGCTACAGCGGCAACCATGGGTAAAATCGCGCTTCCGGAGATGAAAAAGTACAAGTACGACGACACCTTGGCCACCGGTACCGTCGCCGCTGCCGGCACTCTTGGCATCCTTATCCCACCGAGTACCGTTTTGATTGTCTATGGAATCCTGACCGAGCAGTCCATCGGCAAACTTTTCATCGCCGGGATAGTGCCGGGGATACTGCTGAGCGTATTTTTTGCCGCGACCGTGGCGTATTTATGCTGGCGCAGGCCCTCGATCGGCCCGCCAGGTATCCCAACCAGTTGGAAGGAAAAGCTGCAGGCACTTACCGGAATCATCGAGGCGCTGATGCTGTTCATTCTTGCCATTGGCGGGTTGTTCGGCGGTCTGTTCAGCCCCACGCAAGCCGGGGCCATCGGCGCCGGGGGAGCCTTGCTCATCGGACTGGCGCGGCGCCAACTCTCATGGGAATCTTTTATCGATGCCTGCAAGGAGGCCTTGCGAACCTCGTGCATGGTGATCTTCATCATTACCGGGGCGGTTATCTTCGGCCATTTCATGGCCGTATCCAGAATTCCCTTCATGTTGGCCGACTGGCTGGGGGGGCTTGATATTCCTCCGATGGCCGTCATGGGCGTCATCGTGTTCATCTATTTCATCGGCGGTTTTTTCATGGATGCCATGGGGCTCATCGTTGTGACCATCCCGATTTTCTTTCCGATTGTCGAGAAACTCGGTTTTGATCCCATCTGGTTCGGCGTCATCATCGTGCTCGTCGGGGAGATGGGGGTTATCACGCCGCCGGTGGGTGTGAATGTCTTCGTCATCAAGGGCATTGCCCCGGATATTCCACTGGAAAATATCTTCAGAGGTATTTTGCCGTTTCTGGTAGCCTTGATTGTCTTCACGATACTGCTGATGGCCTTCCCGGGTATCGCAACTTTTCTGCCGAACCTGGCAGCCTATTGACGCCAATCGACAAGCCTTACTCCCAGCAGAAGAGATGTTTCTGAAAAACGATATGGTTTGTTGCCCCATCGCGTCCGCAACTGGATGCACCAGCTGCCTCCGGTTGTTAATCGAAACCCTCCAAAGCTAAAAAAATGTCACTAGGTAGTGATGACGCCCACAGTGTAATTTATATCAAGCAGTCGTCATCTTTTGCTGCGGCTTTTCCTCTCCGGGATGATGACATTTCATCGTTTGTCTTATTTTCCTTCAGGTAACACTTGTCGACTTTACCGGCAGGTGTCAGCGGCATGTTTTTAATAAAATTGATCATTTCCGGCAGTTGCAACACTGACGCACCTTTGCTTTTTAGCCAATCAATAATCTGGTCAAAATGCAGCTTCGAATTTTTCTTGGGCTGGATATAGGCACAAACGCGTTCGCCCATCTCCGGGTCCGCTACACCGATAACTGCCACAGCGGCGACATCCGGGTGATCGCTGATCAGTTTCTCAATTTCAGGAGCGAAAATGCTTTCACCGCAACGTCTGATGGTGTCCTTTCGTCTGCCGGCAATTCGGATATACCCGGTTTCATCCATGGCGGCCAGGTCACCGGTTTGAAAGTAACCGTCATCGGTAAACGCCGTGGCGTTTTCTTCCGGCATGTTGTGATAACCGGTGAACATGGACGGGCCCTTTACTACCAGGTGCCCGATATGGTTCGGCGGCAATTGCCTGCCATTTTCGTCGATTACCTTGTAGTGGTCATAGGGGCAGGTGGGTTTGCCGATACTTCGGCAGAGAGTTTCGAAAACGTCTTGTCTCCGGGTGGTCACCAGCATGCCTTCTGTCCCTCCGTAGCCGCATAAATACGTACACTGGAACTTATCGAGCGCTCCGCGAATCAATTCAGGCGTGTTGACACCGGCTCCACAGTAGATCAGCTCCAGGCTGCCCAGGTCGTACTCATTTGTTCTCTCGTCGTTTAGCATGCGGTATGTTAGGGTCGGCACCCAAACTACCGTATTTACTTTCTCTTGCTCAATCATCCGGCAGATGCCCGGGGGATCGGTGGCAGTGCTCATTACCAGTTTTCCGCATGCGAATATTGTTGCGCAAACGCCGTTTGCAAACGGCAGGTCGTGCGCGGCCGGCAGCACCACCAGGCAGGTTGTTTTCTGGTTGAACTCGCTTGCCCTGGCGGAATACTCCACCTTGCACAAGTAGCTATTGTGGGTATGGGGGGCGATCTTGGGAACGCCGGTAGTGCCGCCGGTGGGTCCCATGTGGGCAATCCTTTCAGGATCGGGCCGCAGGTCCGCCAATCGACGCCGGGCATCGTCGTCCGCTGTCGTGCGTTCGATGATGTCTTCAAAACGGATATACCCGTGGTCTGTTGTGCTCCGGCAGACAATGATATGGGTAAGCTGAGGGTTTTCCCGCCGCACGTCTTCGATGATCGGAGTATAATCCGTGCGGCGGAATTCTTCGGCAACAATCCAGGCGGTGGCGCCCGAGTTCTTGGTCAGGTGGTTGATTTCATACTGCCGATACCTGGCGATCAAAATGACCGGTATGGCGCCGATCTTCTGCAATGCAAAATAGGCGACGACAAACTCGTGCCAGTTCGGCAGTTGAATAAGAACCCGGTCTTGCGGTGCAATGCCGATGTCGGCCAGACCGATCGCCAGCCTGTCAGTACGGTCCCGGAGTTCGCCATAAGTAAACCTTGCGCCCTCGTCAACAATCGCCTCTTTTTCCGGATAGACATCTGCAGCCTTGTCGAGTATGTCCCCGAAGGTCAGCCCGGCCCACCAGCGCAGTCGGGCATATTTTTTTCTATCGGATTCGCTACAGGCGTTTATGCCATCCATCATCACACGCTGCCATTCACTGTCTCTTTATCGCTTGTGGTAAAAACCAAGGTATTCACCGGTTGCCCGGGGCATGGTTTTTTTACCGGGCAGGGCAACATTGATCCTGTTTGCTTGTGTTCGACGTGTACCGATTTCCAGAACATTCAGACACGCACAATCCTGTGCGATGCGCCGGACCTTTCGTCCGTGGCGCACCACCTCTTCGTCGGTAGGATAAACCTCGGAAAGGATGGCCTCGCACTCTGCCGGCTACGGATCGTGCAACCGCGCAAAACGCTCTGCGGCCGTCACATAGTCCTCGGGACGATCCATGTCGAAAAGGATGTTTTCATCCGCCACCGGGACTTCCAACGCCCGGTCCTGCTGGTCGGCCAGCACCGCCCGCAGGCCACCCTCGCCAGTGTATGCAAGGATGGGTGGAATCAGGTCTGAGGGAATCACGGGCGGGTGCCCCCGCCGGCCAAGAAACAGCGGGTACACAATCCGTCCGGGCTGCCGGCGGCCGACCTCTGCCAGCCGTCTTATGGTGGCCGAGCGCACGAGGCAGATGTCGGCCGGAAGCAAAAGGAATGCATCACAGTTTTCGGCCAAATTCTTAACCCCGACGCAAACCGAAGAGAACATTCCCTGGGCGTACTCCGGGTTGCGAGCGACCCGTGCACCGGCACGTAGCACAATCGCTTCCAACTCGTCGGCCCGGTGCCCCGTAACCGCGATGATTTCTTCAGGGCTGGCGCTGCGCAGCGTTTCGATGACATGGACGATGATCGGCCGCCCGCCCAAGGTGAGCAGGGGTTTGAAGCGCTTCATGCGCGAAGAGAGCCCGGCACAGGGAATCACTGCGGAAAGGCGCCCGGTCATGGCGCGTCCCCTGCACGGTGGGCAATCAGCTCGGCGACGATGCTCACGGCTATCTCCGGCGGCGTTTCGGCCCCGATGCTAAGCCCGATTGGGCAGTGTACCCGGGCGATGTCTTCCGCGGAGACTCCTTCCTGCTTGAGAGCCGCATAGACGGTGTCTCGTTTTCGTCGGCTGCCGATCATGCCGATGTACCCGGCCTTTGAGCACAGGGCTTGGGCAAGCACTGTTTTGTCATGGCGGTGTCCCCGGGTGACGATAACCACATAGGTGTGTTCGTCGACTGTAAAGCCGGACAATGCCGATGCAAAATCAGTGAGCACCACGACATCGTCGGCCTGGGCAAATCTCTCCCGGTTGGCAAACGCCGATCGGTCGTCGGCCACGATAACCCGAAATCCGACTTCGGCCGCCAGCCGGGCAGTGGGCATGGATACATGGCCGGCCCCGAAGATCAGGAGCGTCACCGGCACTGCGGTCGGCTCGACCAGGGTCTGTGCGTTTTCCGTGTCGATGAGCCGGGGAGAGCCGCCGTTGCCGGCGATCTTCACCACTTGCACCAACAGATCGCCGGACAGGGGCCAGTGTCCGATCGTCCGTCCATCGGCATAGATCATACACCGCAGCGTTTGCATCGCGCCGGTGGTATCCGTGGTCATTACCGTCGCCAGGACAGCGGCTGCAGACGTCTCCAAGGCCTGTTTCCAGGCGTCAAAAACTGTCAGCTCTTCGGGTTTCGGCGCCAGAACGTCTACGAGAACCGAAATGGTCCCGCCGCAGATCATGTCCATGGCGGCTGCGTCGGTGCTGGTCAGGTCGAAGAACAGTCTTTTCGGTCGGTTTTGCGACAGGGCCTTCGTTGCCGCGGCCAGGACATCGGCCTCTAGTTTGCCGCCGCCAATGGTCCCGATGAAACCGCCACCGGGATCAACCACCATTTTGCTGCCGGCGGCCCGCGGGCCCGACCCTTCCCGACGGAGTATGGTCGCCACTGCCGCGGGCTGGCCTTGCGCGATTAGCTCACAAATTCGATCGGCCAGCTCTTTCATTTCAAAGGAGCCTGTCTCCACTCCCATCGTCAATCGTTCGCTCGAACTATTTACCGGTGCCGAAGGTAAACGGGTAAGCACAGGAAGCCTCAGGCTGCCTGCACCGCCGCATGCCGAACGGTATGGCGATGTAATCAGGTTTTGCCGAAACCGCACAAAGGGTAACGGCATTCACTGCAGCCGGCACAAAAACCGCCATGGCCCATCTCGCTGATATCTCTCTGCGAGATTTTCTCACCGGCCAGCAGGCGCGGAACGATTAGTTCAAAGATGCTGGATTTGTGATACATCACGCACCCCGGCAACCCGACAATGGGGATACCGTCCAGATAGGCAAGCATGAACATCGCCCCGGGAAAGGTCGGGGCGCCGTATGAGACAACGCTGGCGCCCGATGCCCGAATGCTGGCCGGGGTCTGATCATCGGGGTCAACAGACATCCCTCCGGTCAGTGCAATCAGTTCAACCCCCATCTGCCGGCATTCGTGAATGGCAGCCAATGTCATGTCTATATCGTCGGAAACGGATATTTGCCTGATGACGCGGCTGCCGAGTTCTTCGAATTTGCGTTTGACCACCGGACCAAAGGTATCTTCAATACGACCTTTGTAGACTTCGCTGCCCGTGGTAATCAGGCCCACGCTATAGCGGCGGAAGGGTTTGATTGAAATCAGGGGGTGATGCCGGATGCAGATTTGTTCCGCCTGGCGCACCTTTACTTCGTCTGTAATCAGAGGAATGATGCGGGTGCCACCCACGGCCTGTTTCATTTCAACGCGATGGTTGCCATGAATCGTGGCAAACACGACATCACCAAGGGCATTGAGTTCATTCAAGGCAGTAACATCTATTTTGAGCAGGCCCGTGTACTCGGCGACCAGGTTAATACGCCCCTCGCAGGGAGCGCTCAACTTCAGTCCCGGACCGGCAGCAGCGGCAGCAATACGTTGAGCCGCTTCATCTTCATGCACCATACCGGGTTTGATTTCCAACACGTACAGACGTTCTTTTCCGATATTCAGCAAGACCGGCAGGTCAACCTCGCGGACGATGTGGCCTTTTCTAAAGGCGGGTCCTTTGGTCTTCCCCGGTACAATGCAGGTCACATCATGGGCCAGCACCATGCCGACAGCGTCCTGTACGGCGATTGTTTTCATAGGGGTTACCCTCCCTTGGCGGGGGTTTCACTGCTGTCCAGCAACCACGCCAGAGACGCAACGATCCAGCTGTCAACGGCAGACGATGAGTGCGTCGAGTGCCAGCACCCCTTTGGGGTAGACGCGCACCGGGTTGAGGTCCATCTCTTTGATTTCAGGATGCAGGGCCATCAGGCTGCCGATTTTCACCAGCGCATCGGCAACAGCTTTCCTGTCGTATCGGGGGCCGCCGCGCCAGGCGTCAAACAGGGCGCTGGTTTTCAGTTCCGCAACCATGTCCATGGCGTCTTCGACGGCTATGGGCGCCAGCCGTATACTGACGTCTTGCAGCGCTTCAGCCGCCGTTCCGCCCAGACCCAGCATTACACTGGGGCCAAAGTTGCTGTCATTTTTACCACCGATGATCACTTCCAGACCAGAGGGGGCCATCTCTTCCAGCAGATATTGTTTTTCTCCAGCCGTATCGATTGCATCAATCTTCTTGAGCGCTGCAACCAGCTGATCCTCGGTGGTAATATCGAGGTGGACTCCACCGACTTCGGTCTTATGGGCAACTTCCGATGAAATAATCTTTGCCACGCATGGTTTTTTAAGATTTTCAAACGCCGTAACTGCATCTGCGTGGGTCTTACATATGGCGTTTGCCGGTGCAGCGATACCCAATTGCATCAGTACGGCCTTGGCCTGCCCTTCATCGATCGGCCCGGTGAGTTTATCGATGTCGGCAGACGATTCTGTAATAAGCGGCTGGCGCTGCTTCCGATGTGCGGCCCTGGCATCTTCTACCAGTGCCCAGGCGGCCGTCGCGGTCCGGTCCGGCGATACATAGGCCGGGACGTCCATTGACTCGAGATCACGCAAAATCGGGGCAAGATCTTCGGGCAAACCGGATGTGGCAAACAGCAGCGGTTTTTTCGTTATTCTCTTCAGGGCCTGGAAAAGGTTTACGGGCTCGACACACATGGGCTCGTGCATGGCATAGGTAAGCAGCAGATCGATATTCGGGTCTTTGGCCATTATGGTCAGAACATTCTCGAACATGTGGTGAAGGGGCCGGGCGGTGTCGACCGGGTTTTTGATATACGTCTTGATGGGGAGCTCCTTGGCGATCTCGGCTATCGTCTCCGGTTCCAGTTCCGGTATGCTGACCGACAGGTTGCGCAAATAATCCGTCATGGCCATCGCCGGGCCTGCCTGGCCGGTTAGTATGCCCACTCCGGGGTTCGGATCGGGCGACAGGCGGGCTTTGGAAAGGGCATGGGCCGCGTCGATGAGGTCGTTGCTCGAGGAAACCACTACCGCGCCGGCCTGAATCAAGGCGGCTTTTTTGAGGGCAAAAGACCCGATGAGTTTGCCGGTGTGAGAAGCAGCGAAATCACCGATATCCGCCTTGCCGACCGTGAATACGACAACCGGCTTTTTTTGGGTTGTCTTGTAAATCGCCTCATACAGCCTGCGACCATCCGTTACGCCTTCCAGATACACGACAATGGCCTTGGTTTCTTCATGGTCAATCAGGTATTCCAGCACTTCGGGCACAGCGATGTCCGGGGCGTTTCCGAGCCCGACCCCTACGCTGATGCCCAGCCGGTTCGTCTGAATCACTGTGCCGATAACCACGCTCATCGCACCGCTTTGGGAGACAATTGCAATGTTACCCGGTACAAAGTTGCTCACCAGGGGGTTGAAATTCGCCGTAACGCCCAGCTTCGGATTGACAAAACCGGAAGTATTGGGGCCCAGCAGACGCACATTGTACTCGCGGCATGCCTGCGCTATTTCGTCTTGCAGGCTTTTTCCCTGTTCATCGGCCTCTCCAAATCCCCCGCCGGCGATAAAGACGACCCCCACGCCGGCCTCGCCGGCTTCTTTAATGGCGCCCAGACAAGCCCTGGCCGGAATACACAGGGCCGCGATATCCACAGGGTGCCCGACTTCTTTGAGGCTCGGATAGGCTTTTATCCCCTGTATTTCCTTCGCTTTTGGATTGATTGGGATCAGTTCGCCAGGAAACTTTCGCAAAGCGTAAAGCAGGTGGTAGCCGACCTTGTCTTCGTTGTTGGATGCGCCGACAACGGCAAATGATTTCGGTTTAAATAGCCTGTCCAAGCTGCTCATTTATCAAGCTCCTTTCAAATTTGACTTGACGCCTTTCACCGTTTGGAAAGGAATCGGTGGGTTGAAATCATATCAAATATTTTTAAATGGGTACCCTTTTTTGTGAACGCACGTGTCGGCAATTTGTCGGTTTATGACGATGGTATCGATCGGTGGCGGTGAAAATAATCTTGCGAGCTGCAACTGCACCTCGTGGCAGGATTTTCCGTCCAGCACCGCGGGCAATATCCTGGAGGAAAGAGAGCGAAGAACGTCAAATAGCCTCACCGACAACACTTTGGCGGTTTGCAGCGCAACGTCTTTATTTTTCTCCTTTTTACCAGCGGTTATCTTACAGGCCCGAAGATAAGCGCTTTCAAACGCGTAAATCTCGATGAGCATATCGCTGATTATCCCGGCAATTTCCTGGTGAGGCCGCAGGTCCCCGTTGAAACGATCGCTTGCGGCATTGAGCAGACCGAGAGCAGCCGTTTTGGCAATTTTCAGCATACCTTCCTGGCTGGTAAGATTATCCGGATCATCTTCGGTAACCGGCAGGAGTTTTTCAAAACGATCCGGCAGTGACGAAGAAGCGGTTGCAAGGGCCAGGCGTTTCTGGCTGGCGCGTTTTAGCAGCGTATTGGTAATGGTGATGCGGTTAATCTCGTTGGTTCCTTCCCAGATGCGGTTGATGCGGCTGTTGCGGTAGGACAGTTCGGCCGGGTTTTCGTATATATACCCATAACCGCCGAAGATCTGCAGCGACTCGTCTGCCACGAAGCCTTGCACTTCGGAGCCGAATATTTTCATGATCGAGCACTCGATGAGGTACTCGGACAAGGCGGCGGCGGTAACACGCCCGACATTTTCCGCGGATGGCTCCCCCTCTTTTTTTATCCATCGTTCGATCACGCCGGCAGTGCGATACATCATGCTCTCACCGGCAAACACGCGGGTGCACATGTCACCGATTTTTTCTTTGATGAGACCGAATTCGCAAATGGGCTGGTTGAACTGAACTCGCTGTCTGGCGTATTTTACCGCTTCGGTGAACGTGCCCCGGGCATTGCCGATGCACACCGCGCCGACCTTAAAGCGCCCCATGTTCAGGGCGTTTAAGGCCACCACGTGTCCTTTCCCCACTTCGCCGAGAACATTTTCCACCGGCACTCGTACATCGCTGAAGTTGACGGTGCGGGTGGAGGTCCCCTTCATTCCCATTTTGACTTCTTCGGCGTCCGTGGAAATGCCGTCGCTGTCGAAATCGACGATGAATGCCGTAAAAGCCTTTCCGTCGACCTTGGCAAAGGTGAAAATCAGGTCCGCAAAACCGGCATTGGTGATAAAGCATTTGGAACCGTTGAGGACATAGTGCGCTCCGTCGTCGGAGAGAACCGCTGTGGTACGCGCATTCAGGGCATCGGAGCCGGCATCCGGCTCTGTTAAACCAAAGGCACCGATCAGCTGGCCGGAGGACAGCCCCGGCAGGTATTGTTGCTTTTGGGATTCGGTTCCGAAAAAAGCCAGGGGCAGGGTTCCGATGCCGGTGTGATTCAGTTCCGTGATGGTGAACGAGCCAGCACCTTGTCCCAGGACGTCGGATATGATGAGCGAACTGATCTTGTCCAGGGCCATCCCGTCGTATTGTTCAGGAATATCGGCCGCCAGCAATCCGATTTCGCCTGCCTTTTGCATCAATTCGCGGCTCAGGTCATCGTTGACATGTTCGATCTCGTCGCCACGGCTTTGGATCTCACCGGCAATAAATTCTTTTACCGTTTTGGCAATCGCTTTGTGTTCCCTGGTGAATTCTTCCGGGATAAAAATGTCTTCCGCAGCGATCGATCGGGTTAAAAATTCACCGCCCCCAGCGTTGTTGGTCATTGCCATTCTCCAGTTCCGAATTGATGTTATATCTATTTCACCGCAGCGCAGTCTCACATCCGCTTTTTGTCAATCATCGGCCCTGTAAACGTTGCACAGCAGGGCCCTGAGCTGGTAGGTCCCCATGGCAGGATCGTACGGGGGCTCGTTGCTGGTGAGCACGTTGGCGTTCGACTTCCACACGCCGTGTTCCGGGGTCTCGTCTTCCGGAAACCACCATCCGTGCTGAACGTTTACCACGCTGGGCTTGATCCCGTCGGTTACCTTCGCCTTTTGCCTGATCTTACCGCGGCGCGTTTCGATCCAGACCCACTGCCCGTCTGCAATGCCCCTTTCTTTGGCTGCCTGCGGGTGAATCTCCACGATCGGATCCGGGTCTTTTTTGCGCAGGGAGGCAATCTGGCGATACTCGGAGTGAAAAAAGTACTGGGATCGCCCTCCCGTTGTCAGGACCAGCGGATAGCGATCCAGAAGCTCTGGGGTGCTGATCGGGCTTTCCGGCGACTCCTGGTAGTAGGGCAGGGGGTCATACCCCTGCTTTTCCATAATCGTCGAATACAGCTCTACCTTTTTGGAGATGGTGCGAAACCCTTTGCTTTCGTATTTGCGGTATTTGAAGGGAAGCGTTGCCCAGCCTTTTTTCTTGAGCTCCTGAAAAGTGATCCCCAACTTAACCAATTGGGCATTGTAAACGTCTTCCAGCGATTCGGTACCCACCGGCAGGTCGAGGCGGCGGGCCAGGTCGATAAAGACCTCTTCGTCCGGGCGCGCCTCGCCCACGGTGACGACTTTTTGTTGCGCCAGCACGTAGTTAAAGGCGATAAACGGCAGTCCAACGACTTCGTCGATTTCCAGCCAGGTGGCTGCCGGAAGTACGATGTCGGCCATCTCCGCGGTCGGGGTCATGTAGATGTCCATCACTGCCATGAAGTCCAGATTTTTCAACGATGCGTAAACTTCCTTGCTGTTGGCATAACTGACCAGGCTGTTGTTGCCGAATACCAGAAATGCTTTTATGGGGTAGGGCTCGCCGGTTCGCATCGCCTTGAAAACAGCCGGGATGTGCGCAGAGGGAAAAAGCGATTTGACACCCGACAGGATCCGGAATTCGTCTACTCCCAGGCGCTTTTGGACCGCCTCATCGGAGAGGTTTTCTTTCAGATTGGGCACATCCCGGATAATGCCCGTTCCCAATATCCAGCCGCCGGGAATGTCGATGTTGCCGGTGATCGCGGGCAGCAGGGCCACGGCCCTGACGGTTTGCAGGCAGTTGGGGGTGTGCTCCAGCGCTACCCCCCATTCCATGGTCGCCGGCTTGGTCGCGGCGAACAGCCGCGCCGCCGCCCGGATGGTGTCGGCCGGAACATCGGTGATCTTCTCGGCCCATTCGGGTGGGTACTGCCGGACCCGCTCCGCCAGTCGTTTGAAGCCAAATGTCCATTGATCCACAAACGCCTTGTCGTAAATCTCTTCGGAGATGATGACGTTGAGCATGCTCAGCGCCAGGGCATCGTCGGTGCCGGGTCGCAGCTGAAGCCAGATTTCTGCCTGCTGGGCCAGCTTGGTCCTGCGCGGGTCGACCACGATGAGTTGGGTGCCTTTTTTAATGCAGTCTTTGGCCCGGAATTGAATTTCACCGTCGGATCCGGAAACGATGGGGTTGTGGCCCCATACCAGCACACACGCGGGGTTGACATCGCCGTAGTAGTCGCACACCGGAAATCCGCCATAGGTCATGAAGCTGGCATGAATTCGCGGGATGAAGCACTGGGCCAGTCCCGGCTCGCACCAGTTGGGGGTGCCGAGGGCATGCGCGAAGCGGCAGACGTGCCGGAAGTGATGACGTCCCGTGCCGGTTCCCAAGGCAATCGACTCGACGCCGTATTTTTCTTTGATGGTGGTGATGTTGCGGGCGATCGTGTCGAGGGCCTCGTCCCAGGATATGCGCTGCCATTTTCCCTCGCCGCGCTCGCCGGCCCGTTTCAAGGGATATTGCAGGCGGTTCGGGTTGTACAGGTGTTCGATGCTCGCAAGCCCCTTGGGGCACATCTGCCCTTTGTTCAGGGGTGAATCCGGGTCGCCGCTGACTTTGACAACCTTTCCGTTCCTTACCTGCACCAGCGCTCCGCAGCCTCCGTGACACATGCGGCAGGCGCTCTTATACACTTTCACTTCCGGGTCTGGCTGATGGTCGGTCATATGCTTCTCCTTTTTTGAGATACCGGTTGACTTTCTATCTGCTCCGGCTGCATCGAATCGCCAACGGAAGCAAGGCCGTTAGCAGGCTGTCAAACCCCCGTCCACGGCGATGACCTGCCCCGTAAGATAATCCGATGCCGGCGATGCCATAAAGACGATTACCCCCATCAGCTCCTGCATTCTCCCGTAGCGCTTGAGCGGTATCCGCGCCAGGATGGCCTCACCGTAGTTGTCAAACGTCCACTGGGTCATTTTGGTGGGAAACCAGCCCGGTGCGATGGCATTGACGGTGATGTTATGCTGCGCCCACTTGACGGCCAGATCCTGCGTGAGGATGTTCAGAGCTCCTTTGCTGGTATTGTACGCGATGGCGTTCAGGTATGCCGGATCCGTGCCCCGGGAGCCCGCATAAGAGGAAATGTTGATGATCTTGCCCGATTGGCGTTTGATCATTTCCCGCCCGACGATCTGGGTGCAGCGAAAGGTGGCGTTTAGATTCAGGTCGATGACTTTTTTCCAGTCATCGAATGCGATGTCTTCGGGCGACGCACCCCAGGTCCGGCCGGAATTGTTGACCAGGACATCGATTTTCCCGAAGACGCGCAGGGTTTCGGCAACCACCTTTTCGATGTCCGCTTCGCTGAGAATGTCGCAGGCAAGGGCCAGGGCACGGCCGCCATTGGTTTGAATCTCCCGGGCAACGGCGTCGCATTTTTCGACCCGACGGGAAAAAATCACCACATCACTGCCGGCTTCGGCCAGCGCGAGCGCCATCGAACGCCCGATGCCGTCGCCGCCGCCGGAAACCAGCGATACCTTGCCCGTCAGATCGAAAAGGTCTTGTACGGTCATACGCTCTCCTTTGACGATTCGCCGGCTGTTTACGTCCGGCAGCCCGGCAAATCGCATCAATCGTATGGATAGAATCCCGCTCCCGATTTTCGTCCCAGCAATCCGGCCAGAACCCGCTTTTTCAACAGCGGGTGGGGCTTGTACCGGTCCCCGAAGTCCCGGGCCATAGTTTCCATCCCGTGCATGGCGATTTCGGCACCCACCAGATCCAGCAGCCTGCACGGCCCCATGGGGTGACCCGCGCACAGTTCCATGGCCTTGTCGATGTCCTCGGGCCGGTTGCCTTCCTGAACCATTTTTACGGCCTCGTTCATCAGGACATCGAGCAGCCGGCTGACGATAAATCCGGCATAATCTACGGCCGCAATGGGCTCTTTGCCAAGTGATCGAACGTATTGCATGGCCGTATCGAACGTATCCTCGGAAGTCAACTGTCCGCGGATGACCTCCACGCCTTTCATCAGCGGCACCGGGTTCATGAAATGAATGCCGACGAACTGCGCACCCCGGCCGGTGGCGCTGGCGATTTCGGTAATCGGCAATGCGGAGGTATTGGAGGCCAGGATGGCATCCGGCCGGGCACAGGCATCCAGTTTTGCAAACAGCGCATGCTTGGTATCCAGGTTTTCGAAAACCGCCTCGATGATCATGTCCGCAGGTTCGGCGGCTGCTTCCAGCTCGGTGGTGAAGCGGATTCTGGCAAGGACCTCATCGGCCGTAGTCTGCGACAGCTTGCCCTTGTTTTCCAGTTTTTTCAGGCTGGCCTCGATGCCGGTTTTTGCCCTGCTCAGCGCCTCGTCATGGATGTCGTTGATGGCAACCTGGTAGCCGGCGGCAGCACTGACCTGGGCGACGCCGCTGCCCATTATCCCCGCACCGACAACTGCTACATTTTTGATTTTCATTTTCTCCCCATCTCTCTGGTTTTGGGGCACCAAGGGCGGCTGCCCCGGTTACCGGTATGGGATCAGCGACCGGAATAAACGGGTTTTCGCTTTTCCATGAATGCCTTCATACCTTCTTTCTGATCCCGGGTGCCGAAAAGCATACAAAACAGGTCCTGCTCGATCTGCAACCCGTCCTTGAGCGACACGTTCAGACCCTTTCGCAGGGCTGTTTTGGCTGCGCGTACTGCCATGGCCGGCATTCCGGCGAGCCGCGTTGCCAGCGATTCGGCTTCCTCGGTCAATCGGGCTGTTTCGACGACCGCATCCACCAGTCCGATTTGCCGGGCCTCGGCGGCCTTGACCGTTTCCCCCAGCAGGATCATGCGTGCGGCGACGGCCGGGTTGATGAGTCGCGGCAGGCGCTGGGTGCCCCCGCCATCGGGAATAATCCCCAGCGTAATCTCGGGCAGTCCCAGAACCGCATTGTCCGCAGCTATACGAAAGTCGCAGCACAGGGCGATTTCACAACCCGCTCCGAGTGCAAAACCGGAGATGGCGGCGATGGTCGGTTTGGGAAGATCGGCCAGGCGTTCCTGCACCCGGCGGGTCAGGTTCGTCAAGGAAAAGGCGTCGGCGATGCCGCTGCCTGCCATAGCACCGACATCGGCACCGGCCACGAACGCTTTTTCATTTCCCGTGAGAACCACCACCCGGGTCTTTGCATCGTCTTCGCAGCCGATAAGGGCTGTTTCCAGCTCTTTCAACACGTCGGTGTTGACGGCATTGAGCTTCTTGGGCCGATCAAAGCGAACCCAGGCAACCTTGTCGGAGACATGGTGTTTGATGTACTTCAGGTTCATCTGATGCCTCTGTCCGGCAACAGCCGGCAGGTGGATGGACGTCTACACTTTGATAATACAGGCATCGGCCTGCGCCAGACCGCCGCAGATGCCCCCCAGCGCAAAACCGCCGCCGCGACGGCGTAACTCGTATACCAGGTTCATGATGACCCGCGCGCCGCTGGCCGTGTTCGGGTGTCCGATGGCAATGGCACTGCCGTTGACATTGGCTTTGGCATGCAGCTTCGCCGCTTTGCTCCGGTCTTTGTCTGCCAGCTTCAGCAGGCTGATCAGCGCAACGGCGGCAAATGCTTCATTGATTTCCAGCACGGCGATTTCATCGAGGGTCAGCTCTGCCTGTTCGAGCACCTTGGCCGCGGCATAGGCCGGGGCTTCGCCCATCCGGTCCGCTGAACGGGCGATGGAGCACATGGCGACAATCTCCGCCAGCGGCTCCAATCCGAGGTCTTCGGCCTTTTTGCGGGTCATGAACAATATCGCCGCCGCGCCGTCATTGAGCCCGGGGGCGTTGCCGGCGGTAATCCCCTTGCACCCGTAAATACCTTTTAGTTTGCCCAGCGCCTCGAGGCTGGCGTTGCTGCGGTACTGTTCGTCGATGTTCAACAAGGCGGGTTCTTTTTTGGGTTCGACGATCTCCAGGGGCAGCATTTCTTCTTCGAATTTGCCGTCAGCCCATGCGGCACCGTAGTTTTGATGGCTGCGCAGGGCCCACTCATCCTGTTCCCGGCGGGTGATTCCGTATTCATCGGCCAGGTTGTCCGTATCCACGGAAACCGGGTTGAAATCCTTGTACCCGAGCGCAAAGAGCGGATCTTCCATTTTCACGTCACCGAAGCCAAAGCCCTTCCACCGCAGCCCGCGGACGATCAGGGGCTCCTGGCTGAACGACGTGGCCCCCCCGGCGATGGCACAGGAAATCTCGCCGGCCAGCATGGCGCGACATCCCAGGTGCATCGCCGACATGGCCGACACGCAGGCCTTGTCCAGCGAAACGGACGGCGTTTCGGCAGGAAGTCCGGCTTTCAGAAGGGTCTGTCTGGCCGCTACGGGGGTATAGACGTCTTTGCACACGCTGGTATCGCCTACACCCCAGAAAACCTCATCGACCTGGCCTGCAGGCAGGTTCACCCGATCCAGGACGGCTTTCATCGGTATGGCGCCCAGATCGAAGTAATCATAGGCCTTGAGGGCGCCGCAGTAGCGTCCGAAAGGGGTGCGAACCGCACTGACGATTACGATATCTTTATACATCGGTTGAATCCTCCATGGATGTTGACCGCATTCACTACAGGGGGATGTTCCCGTGCTTGCGGTACGGCCGGGGTGGTTGGGCTTTGCCGATGAGCATTTCCAGTGCCGCAATCACCCGCATCCGGGTGTCCTTGGGGTGGATGACGGCGTCGACCACCGAGCGCGAGGCGGAATGATAGGGCGTCAGGTAGGTGTCCTGGTACTCCCTGACTTTTTCGTCAAAAAACTCCTTGGGGTCGGCGGCGGTTTCCAATTCCCGCCGGTAGAGGATTTTAACCGCCGGAACGGCGCCGACCATCTGCATTTCCGCCGACGGCCATGCAAACACCTGGTCAAAACCGATCTCGTGGACCCCCATGGCCGGGATCGACCCGCCATACATTTTCCGAAGAACGACGGAGATCTTCGGCACGGTGGCTTCGGTCCAGGCATATAGCATTTTGGCCCCGTGACGGATGATGCCGTTGTGTTCCTGGTCCACTCCCGGCATGAAGCCCGGGACGTCGACCAGAGAAAGCAGCGGGATGTTGAACGCATCGCAGGTGCGGATGAAGCGGGCGGCCTTGTCCGACGAATTGATATCCAGACATCCGCCAATGGCCCATGGATTATTGGCCACGATACCCACCGACATGCCGGCCATACGGGCAAACCCGACTACGATATTTTTGGCGTACAGCGGGTGGATTTCATAAAAAACGCCGTCATCCACGATGGCCGTTATCACCTGTTTCATGTCGTAGGTTTTTTGCATTTCGATCGGAACGACGTTCGTCAACTCCGGCGTCTCGCGATCCGAAGGATCCTTGCAGGGTTTGCGGGCGGGCGTTTTCTGGTTGTTCTGGGGAAGGTAGGCGAAAAGTTCTTTGATCTGATCCAGGCAGTCCCGGTCGCTGGTGGCAGTGCGGTGGACCACACCGGAGGTGGTGGCGTGAACCTTGGCTCCGCCCAGCTCTTCGAAGGTGACCTCCTCTCCGATGACCTCCTTGAGCACGGCCGGTCCGGTGATGAACATATGCGAGGTTTTCTCCACCTGGAAAATAAAGTCGCACAGCGCCGCGGAATAGGCGGCGCCGCCCGTACAAGCGCCCATGATCGCCGCAATCTGCGGCACGATGCCCGAATTCAACGTGTTCTGGTAAAACATGCCGGTTACGCCGAAGACATTATCCATGCCCTCCTGTATTCTCGCGCCGGCCGATGCATACAGGCAGATTGCCGGAACCATGTTTTCTCTGGCGAGCCGAAGGACATAATGGATCTTGGCCCCGTGGGTCTTCCCGGTGGAACCGCCGAGAACGGTGCTGTCTTCCGAGAAGACAAACACCTTGCGGCCATGTATGTTGCCATGGCCCGTGACCACACCATCGCCCAGAAACTTTTTTTGCTCCATACCGAAATCGTGGCACTGGTGTTCGGCCAGCATGTTGAGTTCCATAAAACTCGACGGGTCCAGAAGGTAGTCAATTTTCTCCCGGGCCGTCATCATTCCCTGCTGCCGCATTTTTGCCAGACGCGCTTCCCCGCCACCCTGCAGCGCCTGCTGCTGCTTGGCGTGCAGTTTTGCTAACTCGCTTTCCCACGTTTTATCTGAAGCCAATACTGCGCCCTCCTGAGGTTGGCAATCTTTGGTGCTGTGCAATCCGAATTGACAAACTTTGGCAACGAAAGATCTGATGACCCGATCCGGCGTCTTCATCAGGCATCTGTTTGAAGCAGCTCGATAAGAATGCCGTATGTGCTTTTGGGGTGGATGAAAGCGACCAGCTCACCATGGGCGTTGCGATAGGGGTGTGCATTGATCAGGGTAATGCCCTTTTGCTTCAGGCGATCCAGCTCGCCTTGAATATCGTCCACCTCGAAGGTGATGTGATGAACCCCCTGGCCTTTTTTCTGGATAAATTTGGATATCACCCCCTGCTCGGTGGTGGATTGAAGAATTTCCAGCGCCGAGCCTTCCAATGGGATAAAGGAAAAATCGAGCTCGCCGAACGAATCGCGTTCAGACGACTGGAGCTGGAAGTTTTCCTGAAAAAAGCGGCGGGCGGCCTCCAGATCTGCGACCGCTATGCCGATGTGATGAATTCGCTTGATCATAATGGCCCCCCGGCAGGATATAGAATTAATAATTTAATTAAATTAAACAGTATTTTTCTATAGTACCGCTTCAAAGTTGTCAATAGATTTTTTGAAACTCTGAGAAAAGCCGTCGCATCCTCTCTATTGCCTGCCGGGTGCGGTGTTGCCTGAAAAACCGAGATTCCGCGTGTGCGATCCGAAGAAAAAGAGGATACAACTATCCAAATATGCATGAAATAGACATCTATGCGTATTGGTTGCCGAAACTGGACAACTCGCCGTCGCATGAAAAACAGCTCTCCGGTCAACCGGCACAGAACCCAGCTCTTTTTAAAATTTTCTCTTGACTTCCAATTCGATTTTATTTAATTAAATAATTAATGAAATACCAATGGATTCGAAAATTGGTCACTTTCACAGTAGGCTGAATGGTCGACTGTAATTTTTTATAAATCAACTTCACCGCCTGCGTCAAAGGCATTCAAAACCGCTTCAGGAGTCCCTGGAATATGGACAACATAAAAAAAGGCCTGAAAAACTGGGAGGCCGAAACCCTCGGCCCGGTGATCGATCGATCCCCTGAGCGACAGTCGGAATTCAAAACGGAAAGCGGCATCCCCGTGAAAAGGCTCTATACACCGCTGGATCTCGAGGGCCGCGACTACGCTGCAGATCTGAGCTTTCCCGGGCAATACCCGTATACCCGGGGGGTCTACCCGACAATGTACCGCGGCCGGCATTGGACCATGCGCAATTATGCCGGGTTCGGTACCGCCGAAGATACCAACCGACGATACCGCTACCTGCTGCAACAGGGAATGGTCGGTCTGTCCATGGCTTTCGATCTGCCGACGCAGCTCGGTTATGATTCCGATGACCCCAGCAGTGAAGGCGCCGTGGGCAGGGTCGGCGTCTCCGTCGATTCGCTAGAGGATATGGAGATCATTTTTAAGGGCATCCCCTTGGACAAGGTGTCCACGTCGATGACCATCAACGCCACCGCGCCGGTGCTGCTGGCCATGTATATCGCGGTTGCAGAGAAACAGGGCGTGCAGGCACCCGAGCTGATGGGAACGACGCAGAACGACATCTTAAAGGAATTCATCGCAAGGGGCACCTATATTTATCCTCCCCGGGAAAGCATGAAACTGGTGCTGGACATCGTCGAATACTGCATGACCCACGTGCCCCGCTGGAACACCTTGAACATTGCCGGATACCACTTCCGCGAAGCAGGTGCCAATGCCATTCAGGAACTGGCCTTCACCCTGGCGGACGCGATTGCCTATATCGAACAGGCCCGGGACCGGGGAATGGAGGTCGATGCGTTTGCGCCGCGGCTTTCCTACAGCCTGGGCTGTTACATGGATCTTTTTGAAGAGGTGGCCAAATTCCGGGCCGGCCGCCGGCTGTTTGCCGAAATCATGAAAACGCGGTTTCAGGCAAAAAATCCCAAGAGCTACCTGTTTCGCATCTTCAGCGGCTCCTGTGGTTCCACGCTGGTCGCACAGCAGCCCATGAACAACATCGTCCGGGTGACCATGCATGCCCTCATGGGGATATTAGGCGGTCACCAGGCGATTCATACCGCCTGCTGGGACGAAGGCTTCGCCTTGCCATCCGAAGATGCAGCCCGCCTGGCGTTGCGGACCCAGCAGATCCTGGCCAACGAATGCGGGCTGTGCAGCACTGTCGACCCTCTTGCCGGCTCCTACTACGTGGAGTCGCTGACCAATGAAATCGAATCGCGTGCGTCGGAGTATATCGACAAAATCGATGCTGTCGGGGGTATGCTGGCCGCCATTGATTCCGGCTTTGTCCATCGTGAAATTCAGGAGGCCAGCGTTGCCTTTCAGAAACGCGTCGATTCCGGCGAGCGAGTGATCGTGGGGCTCAACGCTTACGAAATGACGGAGGAAAACGGGTCGGCGGATATGGATGTTTTTGAAGTGGACAGCAACGTGGAAGCGACCCAGTGCGAAAAGCTGAACGCTTTGAAAAAGCGCCGCGACCCGGCCGGCGTCGCCGCAACCCTTGAGGCCTTAGAGCAAGCCGTACAGGGCAGCGAAAACCTCATGCCGTATATCATTGACGCCGTGAAGGCCTACGCCACGGTTGGAGAAATCTGTCGTGTCATGCGGGAGCAGTGGGGCGAATACAAGGCCCCGGTTTGTATTTGAGCATCGACCCAAAACACAACGGAATGAACGTCGCCATGAAACAGCAAACGATACGCGTCCTGATTGGAAAGATCGGGCTGGACGGCCATGACAGGGGAGCAAAAATCGTTGCCCGGGCGCTTCGCGATGCCGGGGCGGAAGTCGTCTACACCGGCATTCGACAGCGCATTGACGATGTGGTCGCCGCCGCGATCCAGGAGGACGTGGCGGTTATCGGCCTCAGCTTTCTTTCCGGGGATCACATGACCCTGGTCCCTCGCGTGATTGCGCGGCTGAAAGGACAGGGCCGCGGGGACCTGCCGCTGATCATCGGGGGCATAATCTTACAGCACCAGATACCGGCCCTGCTGGAGATGGGCGTCCGGAAAATCTTTCTGCCCGGTACACCGATCGCCCAAGTGGTTGACGATATCCGGGCCATTGCCGCCGGAAAAGACGGCTAGCGTTTGAAAGAGCCGCTTCCGGCGATTCATGGCACAACGGCAAACGTAATTCTTTTTTCATTCAAGCAAAGGAGACCGGCGCATGATTATCGATGTGCACAGACACTTGATCGTCAAAGGGACCGTACAGGGACATTATATACGCGGCGCGCAGAAGAGTTTTGTCATGATGTACAACAAAACGCACAATACCAATTATGCGCCCAGGGAATTTACCGATAAAATCATCCGGCCCCACATTGATCCGACCGCCGACAATGTCATCGAAGAGATGGATGCCGCCGGCGTGGACAAGACCGTTATTTTCCCGGTCGACTACGGGCTGCTGTTCGGTGAGGCGCCCATCCACGCCTTCGACCAGAATAAACTGTACGCCGATGTTGCCAAGCGGCACGAAGGGCGCCTGATGGCGTTTATGGCCATCGATCCCCGGCGGCCCGGCGCCCTGAAGCACTGTGAGCAGGCGTACCACGAATGGGGCATGAGAGGCTTCAAGCTTCATGCCGGTGTGGGGTACATGCCGGACGATCCGTGTTGTTACTGGGTCTACGAGAAAGCCGCGGAGTGGAACATTCCGGTCATGGCGCACACCGGGGGCGCACCGAATTCCACCCCGGCGCTTCGCTGGGAGTGTTCCCGGCCCGCCTATTTTGCCACCGCTGCCGCCCGATTCCCGGATACGGATTTCATATTCGCCCACTGCGGAGATGTGGCCTGGTGGCAGGAAGCCATTGCCGCGGCCGTGTGGCTGCCGAATGTCTACGTCGATCTTTCCTTGTGGCAAAAACCGTATAAAAAGTGGCCCAAACAGCGTTTTTACCAGTGGTTGCGGGACATCGTCGATCTAGCCGGTGCCGACAAAATTCTTTTTGCCACTGACGCGCTCTACCCCAATTTGATGTGTCCCCTGGCAGAATGGGTGCGCGCTTTCACGCATCGAGAAACGGACATCGCCTTCAGCGACGAGGAAATAGCGCTGATTTTAGGCGGTGCCGCCAGGAAAGTATTGCGCATCGATTCGTGAATCCCGGACGGGAAAAAACGCATTCGAAACAGGAGGGGATGATATGCGAGACATCTTAGACGTGCTGACCAGCCGGAAGAGCATCCGGCGATACAAACCCGACCCGGTACCCGAAGAGATGATCGACAAGATTCTCGAAGCGGCCAGGTGGGCGCCAACCGGAGAGAACTATCAGCCCTGGCGGTTTATCGTGATCCGGGACCAGCAGACGCGCAACCGCATCGGCGATCTGTCCAGGCTGGGCAGCGGCAAGCGCATGACCGCCTGGTATTGCATGGGCACCATGCAAAAGCGCTTCGAAAAGATCAAGGACCCGGCCAAACGCGCGGAAGTGCTTCGCTTCATGTATTCGGGCGAAGTCTCGGAGTTTTGCAAACAGGCGCCGGTAATCATCGCCGTTATCGGGGATTTGCAGATCGGCTCCGTTGACGTGCCGTACGACCTGTGCGCGGCAACGGAAAACATTCTGCTGGAAGCCCACTCTCTGGGTTTGGGCGCCTGCTGGGTCCATGGCCCGGTGGCCGCTACGCGGGATGCCATCAAGTTCAAGGAGATTTTGGACATTCCCACCGGCATGAACGAATACAAGGTGATCTGTTACGTCGCCATCGGGTGGCCGGCGGAGCAGCGCAAGCATCCGCGGCCCAAATACCCCCTCGAGGATTTGGTCTACTGGGAGAAATTCGGCAACAAGGAGAGACCCTAATGGATAAAACGGCCTACTTCAACGACCTAATGGCGCGAACCGAAGAGCTCTTCTATCATGAATTGTCGGACTGCGCTGCCTGGAAAACAGAGTTTATCGGTGTGGATTTCATACAGTCCAAAACCATCACCGGCGACACTCCCGAGCAGGTCATCGAAAGCTGTATCCGGGAAATAACCACCGCAGGGCTGATCAAAAATGCTTCCTACTCCATCGGCGGGGAGGCAATTCTGCTGTATCTCAAGGTCCGCGACTGCATACACATCCCGAAGGAAGTAAAGCTCCGAAAAGGCGGCATCAAACCCTACAATTGCCCGATCATCAACATGATCCTGGATCAATTGATCGAAAAGCTAAATTTCGAGACCACTTACGTGGCCGATCTGGAAGTCCACGACGCCTCCGGGGAATGCACCATCAAAAGCGCCATTTTCGAAAAGGCTGAAAAAATCGGAAACGTATGCGACTGGTCCGACGAGTGCCGCCTGATCGACGAAAACGACCAGTGGATAACCGTGTCATGCTGAAATTTACCGGTGAAAACGGCTGGTGTCATCTGCACTGATTCGGTGGGTTACTGACGATGAGGGGTTGGTAATGGATTGGCCTTCGCTGATCGATCAAATGGAATCCGGTTCGGTTCAGGCGCTATCGCGCTTGATCACTTTTGTGGAAAACCGAACGCCAGGCTGGCGCGGTGCAATGGCGCGCATTTATCCTGCCGCCTGCAACGCGGTGACGATCGGCATCACCGGTTATCCGGGATCCGGAAAAAGCACCCTTGCCGGTCAGCTGGTCCGTGAACTGGTCGACAGGGGAAACCGCGTCGGGGTGGTCGCGATCGACCCGTCCAGTCACCTGTCGGGCGGCGCCTTTCTGGGTGACAGGGTCAGGATGAACGAACTTTCCGCCCTAAAAGGGGTTTATATCCGATCCATGGGTTCGCGTGGCGCCATCGGCGGGATTCACCAGGCCGCTCGCGACGTCATCAAGATTCTGGATGCCTTCGGAAAGCAATACATTCTGGTGGAAACGGTCGGGGTAGGGCAGGATGAGATCGACATTGCAAGGGCGACGCAGGTCGTTTTGCTGGTTTGTGCCCCGGGGCAGGGTGATGCGATCCAGTATCTCAAGGCCGGTGTCATGGAAATCGCCGACATCTATGTGGCCAACAAATCGGATTTGCCCGAAGCCGAACAAATGCTGCACCATCTCCGGAGCGTCCTGATGAAGTCAGATGTCGGCATTCACACCGACATGGGCATCGTGCAGACCGATGCCGTGCAGGGCGATGGAATCGCAGCGCTCATAGATGAAGTCGACAAAAGGGTGGGCAGCCCCCGGTTGCGTGATGCCCGGCGGCGGCAACTGGCCATTGAAGATGTCACCTGCCTGCTGAATGAGAGACTCGCGGAGCTTGCCACATTGCACTGGGCCGGAAAGGCTGATTTGGACAAAATCGCTGACGACCTTATGGCCGGCCGCGCAGACCCCTATACGCTTGCAGACGATATGATAGCCAGGAACCTTGAACAGATGCTCAAAAAGCATGCTTCATGAATCGGTGGTGCAGACGTACTCCCGGCAGGTGTCGGCAGCTTGTAGATTTGCCCGCTGGGAAAATTGACAAGGGCCAACCGTCTAACTTGTTTTTTCATTCAATACACGGATCAACCACCCCCATACCGGCGCAGGCCTTGTCGATAGCGGCCTCTCATCCGGTTGTGGCGGTATCACTTACAGAAAGAATTGTCGATTCATGACCAAGGCAAAGAAAAATTCGCTTTCCCCGCCGCGCGCATCCCGCAGGGATGCCGTTTCGTTGATCGAGGATGCGTATCGTAAAATCAAACAGCTGATCTACAATCAGCAGTTGGTTCCCGGACAGCGACTCGTCTATGACGATCTGGCCAGAACCCTCAACATGTCGCGCACGCCCATCATCAACGCATTGAACCGCCTGGAACAACAGGGTCTGGTCGTTTCCGAGTCGTTCCGCGGCTTTTACGTCAGGCCAATGGATCTGCAGGAAGTGTGGGATGCCTTCGGCGTTCGCGAAGCGCTTGAAACATATGCTGTCGAACTGGCGATCTCCAAGGCGAGCAGGGACGATTTCAAAATTCTGGAAGATAAACTCCGCGAGCATGAAAGCTACCAACCCAACTACTACGACCGGAAAAAATTGTTTCTGGATGCCGCGTTTCATTTACAAATCACCGAGATGACGGGAAACCGCGTCCTGAAGTGGCATCTTCAAATGAATATGGAGCATGTTTACCTGCGCGCCAAACTCGACGACTATGATACCGGGCGCATGGCCAAAACTCCGGCCGAACATCGGATGCTGCTCAGGCAGATGAAAGACAGAAACGTTCTGGGCAGTGTCGAAACCATCAGAAACCACATACGCGCCGCCAGGGGCTATGTGCTTGCCTGCCTTTCCAAAAATGGAAGCAGAGCCGAAGAATATGCGCTGTAACAGTGATGGAATCTGTGCCTGCTGCGGCTGCCGGCGTTGCTGATCGTATGATGGCGATTTCGACAGATGCAGAGATCAACACCACGGAAATCTGCGCCAATCGGCAAGACTGCCCCAAAAAGACGCTGACCGGAATCGCTGCGATCCGTTGAAAAAGCCGTTGTTTTTACGAAGATCTCGCCGATAAATAACCCTGCAGCCAGCTGCAGGGTTATTTAGTGTACAACACGGTAAACCGGAAAAGACAGCCGCGGCATGAGGCCGAGCAGATTCACAGTTTCATTCCCGCCGCCGCTTTGAACTTTCCCAACTGCTCCCGGTAGTACCCGCGGTTGTCCCGGGCAATCTTCAATGCCCGGGCTTCGGTTTCCACTGCCAGGTCGTAGAATTTGTTGACGTAGTAACTCTCTGCCAGGGTATCGAGAATGTGGGGCTCTTCTGCAATGGCGGCCGCTTTCAGGGCCAGCTCTAAAGCTCTGGGCGGATCGCGCAGCTGCCGGTCTTCACAGGTGGCATACAGCCATGCCAGGTTGTTGAGAACGTGTGGATCGTCGCCTTTGAGCAGCAACGACTGCTCGTAGGCGCTGCGCACCCCTTCGTAGTTTTTGGTGTTGTAGTACAGATCGCCCAGCGCGCGATACAGCTGCGGATTGTCCGGATCACGGTCGATCTCCCGCAGAACGATCTTTTCAAAGAAATGGTTGTTCAACCGCTGACCGGTCTCACCGAAATTCAGGCTGTAGCCGACAAATCCGATCATCAGCATCACGGCCAGATAGGCTGCGATGCTTCGCCGTATTTTGCGATCATGGCGGCGGATGTGGTACCGGTCGGACTCGCAGCTGGCCAGAAAATAGATCCGCTCGGAGATGCTGAAGTGATGCCAGTTGGGGCGATCCGGGGGCTGTCCGCTGGAGACGGCGATTTTTTCCAGCGTGCTGATCAGCGGCTGGGCGCTGTCAAACAGGGTGAAGACAAATCCATCGGCCTGGCGTTCGAAGTTTCGCATGTAATAGCCGAAGACGAACCGGAAATAGATCAAAAAGGCGATGCCCCACATCGTGGTCAGGAAAGCCGAGGTCAGCGTGAGCTGGTTGAATCCCAGGTCGGTGAAAAACCTGAAAACCGGCTCTACAAAGATGACGAGGTAGATCACCAGATCGACGATGGCATAGCTGATCAGCATGAAGCCGGCAAAAAACATCAGGTAAAACAGCAGGTGTTTTTTCCGGACATGTCCGATTTCGTGGGCAATCACCGCTTCGATTTCCGACGGATCCAGGGCGCTCAGCAGGGTTCGGGTTACCAGCAGGTAGCGGAACTGTTTGACGAACCCCATCACACCGGCGGTGATCATGCGACCGCCGAATATCGGCCAGTCGAGGATATTGGCATACTCGATGCCCGCCCGCGAGCAGAGCCGCTCGATTCGCTCCCGCATCTCTCCGGCCTCCAGCGGTTTGCACCCCCAGATGATCCGCAGCATGGACGGCGCAACGACCACCACGATGCCTAAAAACAGCAGGAAATAGACGGCCTGTCCGGCCGGGGAGGCCAGAAAATCCTTCGCAGCAGAAGCGGGCAGGGCGTTGACCAGGTCCTCGATGCCCGACAGTGTCAGATACGGCAGCAGCACCGGTATGGAAAATGTCACCTGGGACCAGATGTAGGTTTTGCGGGGGATGTCCAGCGCAAAGAGTTTTTGGTTCGCCTCGTAGGCGCAAAACCACACAATGGTCAGGTAAAACACGAACAGTGCCAGAAACAGCATCGCCTCCAGCGTCTGGATCTTTTCGAAAAGAGCTGCGTTGAGCAGAAAAGACGGCAGGCTCAAGGCGTAGATGTCGATGGCAAACAGGGCCACGGCCAGGATCGAATGGCGGGTTATCAGGCTTTGGAACCGGTAATCTAGCCGGCGGATATCCTCGGTTGCCCGGCGCTTCAACAAACCGTGGAACTGGGCCCAGGTATAGGCGACAAATAGAAGGATCAGACCGAAAAACAGCAGCAGGGATTCGAGCAGGGCGAAGTTGGTTTCCGTCGACGGCTGATAGGTGGCATATATCAGCAGCACGACGATAAAGTAGATGAAGTTGGCAAACATAGGCTCGGTTGCTTATGGCTGCAGCGCAAGCAAAAGGGATCGAACATGGTCGGCCGCATCGCCTGCGGATCTGCAGCCGGGATGGATCAGATCTTTGCTTTTTCGCTCAGCGGCCGGTAGTACCTTTCTTTTTCGCTGTATATGCACCCGCAGTATGGCTGGCGGTAGAGGTCCATTTCCCGGGAGGCTTCGATGCCTTCCTTCCAGCCTTGCCGAAAATCGTGGTAGTAGAAAGGCACGCCCACCGCCTTTGCGACCGATTCGCCGATGGAGGCGATCGTGTCGTGCTTCTGGTGCTTGCTGTAGAGCAGGGTGGTGGTAAACGCGTCGAACTTTCCGCGCTTGGCCACCAGCGCGGTGGACTGCAGTCGATCATGGTAACAGTAGCTGCAGCGGTTCGATTCGCGGTAGGCGACGTTGCGCAAAAAACCCTCCAGGTCGTATCCCTGCTGGTGGATGACCCGCAGCTGGATCCGGTCGGCATAGGTTTTCAGGGTCTGCTCCCGTTTCAAACATTCGCTGTAGGGGTGGATGTTGTTGCGGTAGAAGTATCCCATCACATCGGCGGTTTTTCCCTGCAGGACCTTCAGCGGGTAAATGGCACACGGCGCGCAGCAGATGTGAAGCAAAACTTTCACCGGCGTTCTCCGAATATGGCCGTGCCGATCCGAACCAGCGTGGCCCCTTCTTCGATGGCCGCCTCGAAATCGCCGGTCATCCCCATGGAAAGCTCGTCCATGGAGACCTGTGGCAAATTCATTTCAGCGATCCGGTCGCGCAGCTCCCGCAGCCTGCGGAAAAAAGGCCGCACTTTTTCAGGGGCATTGAAATACGGCGGCATGGTCATCAGGCCCTTGATGGACAGGTTCTCCAGCTGGCTTACCTGCTGCACCAGCTCGAGCGCGCCGGTCTCCGATATGCCCGATTTCGTCTCCTCGCCGGCGATATTGACCTGGATGAGGATTGCCTGCACCTTGCCGGCCTTTCGGGCCTCCTTGTCCAATGCTTTGGCGAGCTTGAAGGAATCCACCGAGTGGATCAGATCGAACAGCCGGGCGGCGTACTTGGCCTTGTTGGACTGCAGGTGCCCGATAAAATGCCAGGTCAGCGGCTGGCCGGCCAGGGTCTCGATTTTTTCGCGGGCCTCCTGGATATAGTTTTCGCCCAGCTGATCGGCGCCGGCGTCGATGCCTTCCCGAATTTTTTCCACCGGCACCGTTTTGCTGACCGCCACCAGGTTGACCGAGTCCGGCTGGCGGCCGCAGTGTTGCGCCGCAGCCGCCATCCGGGCGCGGATTTCTTCCAGATTCTGTTTAATCCCCATTGATCACCACCGGAGTTTGGATTGTGTCGGACAGGTTCAGGCCGATGACCTTTTCTTTTATCAGGTATTCGATCACCTCGCAAACCGGCAGGCCCACCACGTTGGTGTACGAGCCGTTGATCCTGCGGACCAGAAACGTCCCCAGCCCCTGGATCGCATAGGCTCCGGCCTTGTCGAAAGGCTCCCGGGTCTGGATGTACCACCGGATTTCTTCCTCGGTGAGCTGCTTAAAGACCACATCGGTGGTCGCCGTGTCCGTAAATTTTCGATTTTTCGACCGGCAGCCAATGCAAAAGCCGGTGAAGACCTGATGGGTCCGGCCGCTTAGCTGACGGAGCATCCGCTGGGCCTCTTTTTCAGATGCCGGTTTTCCCAGTATCCGTCCGTCGATGGAAACAATCGTGTCCGCGCCGATGACCCAGCTGTCCGGAAACCGGCCCGAGACCTCGTCCGCCTTGGCTTCGGCCAGCACCGTGACGGTTTCGGCCGGCTCGGTCGGACTTACGGATCCCTCGTCAAACCGGCTCGGTATAACAGAAAACCGCAGTCCGGCCTGCTCGAGAAGGTATTTGCGCCGCGGAGACTCGGAGGCAAGGATGATCAGCGGATCGGCTTGTGAATTCGGCATGTTATATCAATAACAAAAGGTCCCGGGTTTGACAAGATAGTCAAAGTAACCATAAATATGGTACCGAAATCGACTCGGTTCAACATGAAAAAACCCAACTGGCATACCATCTGGATTGTCGGGGCCGGAAGGTTCGGACAACTGGCCGCACTAAGAATCTGCGAGGCCCGGCCCGGCTGTGCCGTCACTCTGGTAGATCCCAGATCCTTGCAGCAAGTCGATGTAAGCTGCAACCGGATCAGGCCGATGCAGGCGGATGGGATTCAGTTTTTAGTGGAAAAGCTCAACGGTACAGACGATCCGGACTGGATCGTGCCGGCAGCACCGGTGCATGTGGCCTACGAGTGGATCCGCAGCAGGCTGTCATCCAGGTATGCAATCGAGCCGGTGGCAGTTTCCCCTGCGGCGCTCGATCAACTGCCAAATCCACAGCCGGGCGGTATCGGCACGCTATATGTCAGCAACGCGACCTGGACCTGCCCGGATGACTGTCCCGAGCCCGCCGAAGCTTGCAGCGTAACAGGAGAGGCGCACCCCTGCATCGTTTACCGGGAGCTGCAGGAACTCGAATCCAGCGGTTTCGAGTCGGTGGTGATCCGAAGCCGGCAGCTGCTGCCCGGTGTCGGCGGCTACACTCCCCAGGCGCTTTATGACGCCCTCGACAAGGCGGAGGCAGCTGAGGGCACCGTGCTGTTGAGCACCGCCTGCCGCTGCCACGGCGTACTGAATGCCTTTCGGTTGAAACCGCTGAACCGCTGAAAGCTATAGCCATTGGGCCGGCTCGCATCCGCAACGGCAAGATATGAAATGGCTGCCGGACGGTGGTTGGGCGGGATTATTCACTTGCAAACCATTGCCGATTCGGATATTCGGATGGCATTTGCTTTTCACCTCACTCGCTTCCAACCCTTATGCCCGGGTGGCGGAATAGGTAGACGCAAGGGACTTAAAATCCCTCGACTCGAAGAGTCGTGCCAGTTCGATTCTGGCCCCGGGCACCAGTTATATCAATCGGCTTTGGGTAAATGTTTGAACCGATAAACGGATGTACGTTTGTCTCCAGTGCGTTTCAGTAATCCCATCTCCACTCCTCGGTGCAGATCCCGACTGGCCGTGGCTGTTGAAATGCTCTTCAGCAGATTCTGATACTCCTTGCGAGAAAACGTTGTTTCTCCGAATGCTGTCCGGGCGACCCCGAGTCGGTTTTCTGCAGTAAGCGTCACACCGCGAGTTTCTTCATCTAATTTATGAAGCGATCTTCTTATCTGCGAAAGGATGAAAGCAATAAAACGGGTGCAATCAGCGGTATCATCCCCCGCTGCCAAGGCGCTGTAATACTCCTGCTGACGCTCTCGTATAAGATGCTCCACCGGCAGAAACTCAAACACCGGGTGATAGAGCATCAAAATGCGGGTTTGCCAGAGGCGTCCGATGCGACCGTTGCCGTCCATGAAAGGATGAATGTGTTCTAACTCAAAATGGAAACGGCTGGATTTGATCAAAGGGTGGTCATCGCTCTCATTCAGGTATTGAAAAAGAGCTCGCATCATGACTTCCACTTTTTTCCATGGAGGCGCTTCATAGAATATCTCATTTCCGCGGATAACCCCGATCGGACCCTGACGAAGCGAACCTGGGTTAACCATCAGCCCTTTCATTATGATACCGTGAGCCCGCAGTAGCGAATCCATGGAGAGTGGTTGAAATTCAGCCAGGCGAAGGTAGGCGGTTATTGCGTTCTGGACTTCTAATATGTCTTGCGGCGGACCGATAACGCGCTTTTTGTTCAGCAATGCGGTTACCTGGTCACGGGTCAGCGTATTGCCCTCGATGGCCAAAGACGCCTGAATCGTTTGGATGCGGTTTTTTCGTCTGAGTTTCGGACTTGGCTGGATCAGATTTACTCCTTCCAACCTGCCGATGGTTTCAGCGATTGCTGCAAGTGTATTTAGGATTTCCGGCGTTATTTTACACGGCGTGATGTGGTTTTTCATACAATTAATAATATCATTTGATACTATCAAGTCAAGGTCATATAAAAACCTCACAATTTTCCGGTCTGCAGGGCCGTATTGTTCAATTCCATACCTAAGATCTCCCAATCAGGATGGATTAGTGGGAAAAATGAGCAGGAGTGCTGACTGGCGTGCATTGACCATGTTAGACTTGTGTGAGAAAATCCGTGCAAAATTTGCCAAAATGTGGAAAACCGGCAAAGAACTGGAATCTTCAGTATCAATAATTTCAATAAGTTATGTGATATTAGGAGGTTGGAAAACTCGAAGGCAATGCCTTTAAATCCCTCGACTCGAAGAGTCGTGCCAGTTCGATTCTGGCCCCGGGCACCATACTGACAACTATTTACATCCATAACGGGTTACAGATAACAAAAAACAGGGCTTATAGCATTCTATAACGCTATAGGCCCTAATTGTTGTTGCATTATGTGGCAGTTCTTTCCGTAAAATTGCCAAGCCACCAAAAACTGTTTTCGCAAGCACATCAAATGAGCAGCGAAGATGCTCCAAAATTTCAACACGCGGGTTAACCATATGGCCATGGCAATCGGTTATGCGAGTCACAGCACCTTTTGCGAGGTTTTCAAACAATGGTGAGGTTTGTACACCCGCTGCATTTCGGTGGAAAACATCGATAGAGACAGCGTCTGGTTCCGTAAGGCTGCAGGTGAAGAAAAACTAAAAACCGTATCGTTTAAGTGCATCCACAACTTGTTCTTTTCGCATTTTTTCAAGAATGAGCATCTTTTGGTCTTTCGCAGCCATGATTTTTTTACGCAGGGATTCTAAATCTGCGGGTTTTTCGATGAAGTCCATTGCACCGCTTTTCATGGCCTCAATACCTTTTTCTACCGTTGCATGACCTGTCAAAAGAATTACCTGCAGTTCGGGACGCTTTTCTCGGATTAGTTTCAAGGCCTCAATGCCGTCGATTCCTGGCATTTTCAAATCCAAAATTACGGCATCGTAAATGTGATTTTCAATTTTGGAAATAGCCTCTTCGGCAGATTCAGACGTATCTGCGTCAATTCCACGGCTAGCCAAACGTTCGCTTATGACATCAAGGAAATCTTTCTCATCGTCTACGATAAGGATCTTTTCAGTCATAATTGTCCTCCTATCTTAAATTGGGTGATCGCAGAACCTGAACCAACTAACCGATCTTATAGTTTGAATCGGTTGGTGAATGAAATAAAACCCACTGCAGTAGGCTGCAGGGAATGATCTAGTTAAAGTTTCGCCGTTTTTCATTTCATATTCCATATCGGCCCCGATTGCGATTGATGGTCTTTTTTCGCTAAATTCCATAAAAGAAATATAAAATCGCAAGTTCTACAATTAAGAAAATAAGGGTCATGATAAAACCGGCTTTTGCGTAATCGACCGTACGATAACCACCGGGCCTCATCACAAGGGCGTTCACCTGATGCGTTGGCAGCACAAATGTGTTGGAAGCAGACAACCCGACCACCAGTGCCGCCATGCGGGGATCTCCACCGGCCATCACCGCCATATTCATACATAGCGGAACCAGCAGGACAGTGGCCCCCACGTTGGAAATAACGAGGGTGAAGAAAGACGTCATGATGCCAACCGCTGCAAGCAGTACGATAGGTGACGGGTGCCCAAGCAGGGCTAATACTTTATGAGCGACAAACGCGGCCGTGCCCGTTTTCTCGAAAGCGATCCCCAGGGGAATAAGTCCGGCAAGCAGAAATACGGTCATCCAGTCTACTGATTGGTAGGCTTCATCGATGGAGAGCACGCCGGTGACGATCATTCCCAGTGCCCCGGACATCAGCGCCACCGAAAGCTGGATTTTAAAAAAGACGATTTGCGCCAGAGCGATTGCCAGCCAGATGAGGGCAAATAGTGCTTTCTTCGGGCGCATGATTTCACCCTCGAGCGGGGTGGCAAATGTTAATGCCCGTGGCTGGGGACGGTCTCTTAACAGGTGAAATCGTTCCCATGGTCCCTGAAGTACCAGGGTATCGCCCATCTGCAGCGGGATATGGGTTAATCCGCCACGATATAAACGGCCTTCTTTAGCCAACAGAACCGGGTTGAGCCCGTAGAGTTCCTTAAATTTTACTTGTTTCATGGTCTTTCCGATCAGCTCCGATCGGCGTGAGACAATCGCCTCTGCCACCCCCGCGTTGGTACGCGACAAACTCTCCGCGAACACGTCGAGATCATTTTTGATCTGCCAGCCGAATTCATCGGCAAGTTTTTTAACTTTCAACTCTCTTCCGACGACGGCTATATCATCGTTAGCCGATATCTCATCGGTACTTCGGGGTACAAAATTATGGACTTTTTGTCCTGCGAATTTGATGGCCACAACCGTCGCCAGAAATTTTGCGCGGATATCCAGTTCAGCCAGGGTTCGGGGACCCTTAAAATCAGCGGGGATATGAATTTCGTAGATGCTGTCCAGCACACGATATTCTTCCATCAAGGAAGCGGTAACGCCCTTGTCCGTCTCTCCGATGGCGGCCGGTAAAACAAATTTGCCGAACAAGGCAAAATAAATAATGGCACTGGCCAGCAGACAAATTCCGATCGGCGTCTGGGTAAACAAACCAAACGGTTTTAATTTTTCGCCGCCCAGGACCATTAGATCGTTTAGCAAGATGGTGGGACTGGCTCCGACCAACGTAATCGTGCCCCCAATGATGGCGCAAAACCCCATGGGCATCAATATTCTGGATACCGGTATGTTCAGGCGTTTGCTAATCCGCTGGGTGGCCGGCAAAAAAAGGGCAGCCGCTCCAATGTTTTGCATCATGCTGGAAATCAGACCCACTGTTCCGGAAACCAGGGCAATGATCTTTTTCTCGCTTTTACCGGCAAGCTTGATGATGGGACCGGCTACCTGGTTCATCACTCCGGTTTTATCGAGTCCGGCACCGATAATAATAACGGCAATAATTGAACAGACGGCATTGCTGCTTAAACCCACAAAGGCTTCTTTAGGAGAGATTAAACCAATCGATGGAAGCAGTACCATCATCATGATACCGACAACATCTACTCGGACCCACTCGAAAACAAAAAGCGTAACCACAAAAACAAGCACCACCAAGGTCAAAATCATCTCAGGTGTCATGTTCAGCAATCCTTTCCTCTGCCCGACAACCTTAGGCCGATGACTTCCGTTGCGGGCTGCCCCCCCGGCTCAATTTATTTGTTTTTGTTGTCCTTTCTAAACCAAAAACATAAAATAAATGCGAATAGAATCAATATGATTCCAAAGTACAAATTTATACCCATGGTCACCTCCGCATGCGCAAACTGCAAATCTGCTGTCGGCTATTAAAAAGGAGACGTTTTAACGAATTTCAAAAAAATGGCTGAAGTTCCTGCTTTCATAAGGCCGTTTTCAGACTACATGATGGAGTAGACAAAGATTTTTCGCTTTGCCTTATTGCCATCCTGTGCCCCGGAAGCACTTTCCGAGTCTTCCAATTCCGATACAACAAATTCAAACTCGCCGATTTCATGTTTGATTTCCTTCAGCACCTCGTATGAGTCACTGAATTTGATAATGTGGGTAAAAGGAATTCCTTTTTGTTTTGCCGCTTCCCGAAACTCTTTGACTTTCTCTTTGGAAAGCGCCTTAAAATCTTCACATATTTTTTCAAAGGACTCCGAGAATACTTCAAACGTATCGCAATGCAGCGGAGCCGCGTTTAGCGCAACGATCTCATACGACATCCTTTCCGCCATTTCCAACGAATAATCGATAATTTCTTGCGAAAAAACACTTTCTCGTCCAACCACGACAAGCTTTCGTGAGGTTTCCGATGCCGGATCGGTTTGTTGCACTTCCTGGGCATGCGTCTGCTGCTCTGCCTCGGCATATGTATTCGCAGCTTGAGATGGATTGGTTGTTCCGGATGATTTCCAAACCTTTTCTTTTATTTTCCCTAAAAGTCCGCCCACCTTTTTTATCCTTCCCTGGTCTGAGTTCTATGCCTGGATCTTCAACCCATGTTGCTGCTCGTTATCATCGCTGCCAATTCATCTGACCGACCGCGGTTGGAAAGATCGATTGGCAGATGAATGAGAAGTTCACTGTCAACCTTGTTCCATTCGACATCGGCGCCCAGCGCATCCGTTAATAAGCTAAGAC
>Ga0209536_100000363_pt1 | contig 72367 bp, 82 predicted proteins | sample DeeMarSeWOR28_12_FD_187461 | JGI IMG/M metagenome (GOLD analysis project Ga0209536, IMG submission 187461) | Marine sediment microbial communities from White Oak River estuary, North Carolina - WOR-2-8_12 (SPAdes) (version 2) | ecosystem: Environmental > Aquatic > Marine > Intertidal zone >...
TAGTTATCGCAATACAAGTTTTTGAAGAAAAATCAAGAAAAAGAACATTATATTTTGCTTGGAGAGAAGGAGAAAAAATAATACCTGAAACTCTTAGAAAGGAGGAAAAATCTCTAAAGAGATTATTATTTGAAACTCAACTATTATTTTTTCTCTTAATTACCACTTTAACAATGTTTCTTTTCTACTTTATTTCTTTCAATCGTCCAGACCTCCTTTGGGTGGCACCATTAATAATTATTTTAGTACCTTTTGTTATTGTATTCTTCTCAAGCAACATAATATCTAGAAATGCAGACTGGACAATAACACAAAAAAATCCATACATTCATATTTTAACATACCATCTACCTTTGGATTATTTTAAAAACTTTAATCAAATTCCAAATAAACAACAAAAACTACAAATAAAAAAGGAAATCTTCGCTGAAATTCTAAGCAAGAAAGGAGAAATCGACTGTATTTCAGCTAGCAAAATTCTCCAAAAGCATAACATAAGCTGTGCTCCAGAAAATTTGTTATCCAAAAAAATTAATGTATATGATCTTGTAAAACAAACTGCAGTTCGTTTTGGTTTTCCTCTTCCTAAAATAATGGTTTCCAACACAATGGCACCCAATGCTGCAACATCCGGACCAAGCCCAAGTAGAGGTCTTGTTTTAATAACAACTGGTCTTCTTGTTCAGTTAGAAAAAGAAGAAATTATTAGTGTATTAGGACACGAATTTGGTCACCTTAAAGGGAGAGATCCACTGTTACTATACTTCATAACCTCAGGGGAGTTTTTATTCCGATATTATATCCTTTTACCTCTATTCCCATTTCTTTTTTCCCCATTCCTATTTATTGCTTATTTCTGGATAACAATGGTTATAATATTCTTTATAGGAAAATTCTTCGAAGCCAGAGCTGACCTTACATCAGCCCAAGAAATTGGAAATCCTTCTGCATTAGCAGCTGCTTTAGAAAAAATTGGTTTTAAAAAATTATTATATGAAAGAGCTTCATCTTTTCGAATCCAAGAGTGGTTAGGACTTGATCCTCATCCACCAATATACTTTAGAATAAATCGATTAAGAAAATTAGATACATCAAAAAAAGTTAAGCACTTATTGACTCAATCAATAAAAGATGTCTTCAAAGGATTTATAGAAACATTATAGACTTCATTTAAGAAAATTCGAATACAGTTTTCTATTCTAAAGAAATCATATCCAAGAATATAGCTTAGTCTGTTTTTTCTTTATTAATAAATCAATCATGAAAAAAATAATATATCCTAAGAATCCTTGTAATTTAATTGCAATTAAAGGAGGTTGCTCGCTTTAAAGCTCATCTATATTGCAATAGACGGAATGGCTGATTTACCAATAAATGAATTGGATTATCTTACACCTCTGGAATATGCACATACACCAAATATGGATTATCTTGCTAAAAATGGAAAAACAGGATTAATGTACACAGTTAAGAAAGGCTTTGCTCCAGAGAGTGATGTTGCTGTAATTTCTCTTTTAGGCTATGATCCATTTAAATATAGTCCTGGAAGAGGAATAATTGAAGCCATAGGAGCAGGATTAGATGTTAAAGATGGCGATTTAGCATTACGATGCAATTTTGCAACATTAGGGGAACACCAAAGAATTATTGATAGAAGAGTAGCCAGAACTTTAACAACTTATGAAGCTCAAGTTCTTTGCAAAGAAGCAAAAAGCAAGATTAGACTTAATTCAAGCGAAGCAACTTTTCAATTTAAAAATACAATAGGTCATAGAGCTGTATTATTAATAAAAAATAAAACAAGGACTTTATCGAGCAAAATATCTAACAGTGATCCGGCATACAAAATACTAAATGGCGTTGGTGTCGCGCAAAAAAATGTGGAAATGAAATTAAAGAATTGTAAACCGCTTGATAAAACCAAAGAAGCAAAAATCTCTGCAACACTAGTTAATGAATTCATAAAAAAAACTCACGAAACTTGGGAAAATCATCCAATAAACATAAAGAGAACAAAAGAAGGAAAACTCAAAGCAAATGTTGTATTAACAAGAGACGCAGGACATTTGTTACCTCACTTTTTTAATATAAACGATAAGTATTCTGTGAATTTTGCTGCATTAGCTGATATGCATGCTGAAAAAGGTATTGCTCAACTGGCTGGTATGTCAGCAACCTTATTACCTTCCCCTTCAGGTAATATTGAATCTGATTGCAAATATAGAGTAAGAAAACTAATTGAAACATTAAAAATCTTTGATTGCGTTTATATTCATCTTAAAGGACCTGATGAGCCAGCTCATGATGGAGACTGTCATAAAAAAACTAAAATAATTTCTGAGATTGATGAGCATTTTATTGGTCCTCTTTTAAATGAATTGCACCTTGATAATTATCTTATTTGTATTACAAGTGATCATGCAACACCATGTGAATTAAAAGTCCACAGTGATACTCCAGTACCTATTTTAATTTCTGGGGGAACAGTTGTTGGATCTGGAAAAACAACAAAATTTTCAGAAAGGGCATGCAAAAAAGGAAAACTTGGGCTTATAGATAGCGGATATAAGTTATTGCCATTATTAATGAATTACTTAAAATCGAATTGAAAACAGAATTATTAAATAAATTAGGCTAGTAGGTTTTTCCTAGAAATACGAAAAAGGCAACTCCAACTAAACAAATCCCTAAAATTAGAAGAGTTAAAACAACCATTTTAGGCAAGCCAAAAATATAACTCTGAATTTCAATGTTCAAAGTGACTAATCTTTCGTTTTCCATATCACTATTTATTAGTTCTAAAGAATATTTCCCTTCAACTTCACAGATAAAAGTATAATCGATATTGTTTTTTTCTCCAAAATTAATTTTCGAACCATCAGGGAAGATCAAGCTTGCAGAAAAGTTACCTGTAGTAATACCAATGCTTCTAATCTGTATAAGCACTCTATCTTCAAGTGCCAAATTAAATTCATGATTCTCTTGGCTGTTGGGTTGAACATTCATGTTAAATATTGTGCCTGAAGCTAATCCAATAATGGAAATAAAAAATGTTAGTGAAATTAGCATGTAGACTAATAATTTTTTGAAAAATGACATTGCTAACAAAATCTATAATCAATTTCATATTTTTTACGAATTTATAATAATGATTTTTAAAAATTATTCAAATAATTTTTCATTTAGCCAATTCATTTATCATCTCTAAAAAAAGTAATTATTGATTTTTTATTATTCGTTTTTTCTGAAGAGAGTAAATAGTTGAAAACCTTTAAAAAATTGCAAAATTTACTTTTATAATCAATTATGAGGAATAAAGCTGTATAAACACATTAACCTTTTTTCTGATGGAGGCTCGAGGGGTAATCCAGGTCCAGCAGCTATAGCATTTATAATACAATTAGATAATGGAAAAATACAAAACACATATTCAGAGTTTATAGGTGTTCATACAAATAATCAAGCAGAATATCAAGCTATTATTGTAGCTTTACAATTTGCTTCTAAAATATCAGAAGAAATAACTTGTTATCTCGATAGTGAATTAGTTGTGAAGCAAATTAACCAAGATTATAATGTTAGAAATGAAAGACTATTAATTTTATGGAATAAAGTGACTGCTTTAAAAAAACTTTTTAAAAAAACCAAATTTGTTAGCGTTCCTAGGTCCAATATTTACATTCAAAAAGCCGATATACTTCTTAATGAAAAATTAGATAAATATGGATAAAAAGGAGGCTTTGAAATGTTTATTCACACAAGTATCAGAACAAGCAATATGGATAGATCAATTGAATTCTATACTAATTTTCTAGGATTAAAACTGATAGATAGAAAAGAAATACCACAAAATAATGCCGAGATAGCTTTTTTAAGAGATCCAAAAGCACAAGGTTCAATTCTCGAACTAACTTTTTATCGTAATCAAAAAGATTTCATACAACCTAAATATGAAAAAAGACTATTTGATCATTTAGCTTTTAAAGTAAAAAATATGAAAAAAATTATAAAATTGCTAAAGGCTGCAAACATAACTATAACGGATGAACCTTTCAAATTAGGTTCTGAAGGTACATTAATAGCATTTATTGAAGATCCAGATGGAACATTAATCGAGTTAATCGAAAAAAATTAGCTAATATCTGAAGAAATAACTTAATTTATAATCTTCAGTATTTCTATTAAATCTCTTACAGTTTCATCGGGCTTAATTAATTCCATTTCTTTTTGTAATCGCCTCTCAACAAATATCGTTTTCATTCCTACTTCTTGCGCACCTTTAATATCTGAATCTAGAGTATCGCCTACAAATATTGCTTCAGAAGCAGCTATTCTCAATTTATTGAGTGCATAATTAAAAATCTCTTGACTAGGTTTTCTTTTATTGACATCACCAGAAACAATTATTACCCTAAAAAATTTTTTTATATCATGATTTTGCAGGAGTTCATTTACGCATTCAGGGATTGCAAAATTTGAGACTATTCCAAGAACATATTTCTTATGCAATTGTAACAAAACAGCTTTTGAATCTTTATCAATTCTGACATATTTCATAAATTCTCTACAAAATGCAAATGTTGCATCTATTGCTATACTACTATCTTCACTAAAATTATAACCTAGAAATTGAAGAGTTTTGGCTACCCGTTCATTAAAATGAGGCTCTTCGTTATTTAAATCTGCTTTTTTATATAATTCAACTCGAGCTTTTGTGTAAGCCTTTTTAAATTCAGCAAACGTTTTTTCTACACCTTTGCTTTTTAGTGAATAAAACATTGCTTTCAAGGAAGGAATGTAAAATTCATGATTATGTTCAATCATCATTAGCGTATCAAACATATCAAATAACACAGCTTTAATTTTCATTTTCCGACTTCAAAACAGAGAAAAGAAATTGCTTAAATGGATTACGGCTAATTCTTTTGCCATTTTCCATTATGGCCCATTAGGTAATCAATCATGCTCTTTGAACGAGCAAGAATGTTTATGATACGTAATAAGACATACACAGGTGTATAGAGTAATAATTTAAGCTCAGATTTATCATAAACAAAACATATAGCAATTGCCTGATTTAGTAAACCAATTAGTAATCCATATGGAACAAAAACTATCAGGTTATAAGCAAATAATAATTGATCTGGCGCAAACCAGAATAACAATGGGAATATAGAAATGGATATCAAATCTATAATTGCACCTGCAAATTCGAAAATACAGCAATACCAAAGAAGACTTGCTAACCAAGATATTTTTGACATCAAATCCCTGTGAATAAAAAGGGTATTGTGTAGCCATCCAGTGAACCATCGCAATCTCTGATGCCATAATGAACGAATATTGGTTGGTACTATAGTAGTACTTTTAACGAAACTAAAATAGCCTATTTTTGCTCCTTTTTTATGCATTTCCAATGTAATTTCTAAATCTTCAGTTACAGTTCTAATATTACGTTCTTCTAATATCCCTCGTAGAAAGTCTGCATCATAAATTCCTATTGCTCCTGAAACAATTATTACCTTATCTCTTAATCCTTGAGCGCACCGACCAACTCCTAAACCTTGACTGTATTCGAGACGCTGTAAATCTACGTAAAAGTTTCGATCTGAACCTTGTCCATTTGGATGTGCATAACCTGTAACAGCTTTTTTTTGGTTAGTTATTTTGTAATCAACTAATCCTGAAAGTGTATTTTCATCCCACTCAGAATCGGAATCAACAATGCCTATTAATCCCCCTAATGCTCGATTTACTCCTGTATGAAGAGAGGCAATTTTGCCCAAGTTTAATGAATGTCTAATTACTTTTCCAGATATCTTAGGATATTTACTGTGATTATCATGAATTGCAGACCAAGCTATTTCATAGGTATAATCGCTACTTCCATCATCTATTACCAAGATTTCAGTTAATCCAGAATATTTTGCTGCTGATTTATAGAGACTATTTATACATAACCCTATATTTTTTTCCTGATTGTACGCAGGAATTATGAAAGAAACCATTGGGTAGAATGCCTGTTTTTGTGTTAGCTGTTTTTTCTTTGAAATATGGGCAGCTACTATCCATAATCCTGAGAATCCTATTGCAATAATCGTATACCAAGTGTATAAAAATCTAATTATTGCACTCCAAACAAAACTCTCAGCATGTATGTTGCTAGTATATCCGAATAAATTGGTTATTATCCAATTTGCTATAGAAGGAAAATAATACCAAGACAAAAAACATAAGACAACTGGGAGAAGAAATAAGAGATAAATAAAATTGCGGCTTTTCTTCTTTACCATAAGAAACTACAATCTCCTCTCCAACCTTCTCTATCCTGTTCAAAAAAAAGCATAATTCTCTAATAAAATACTATTCCGACGAGAATAATATTTCAAAAATCGTGTAGAAAAAAATATTTAAAAAAAAGTTTATTTCAAAAGATTCGCGGGAGGTATTTTTACAGAATTCTTTGAGTTTTCTGGATCTTTGAGAAGCTGAGTTAACTCAGAGTGACGATTTAGAAAGTCTTTACCTTTCTTTGTTGAACCATAAATCTCTTTTCCATTAGCATAAAATTTGTCTAAAAGCTTTGTTTTTAACATAAATTTTAGATATTCATTTAATTGAGCAAAACTCAAATTTGCCTTATACATGATTTGCGTTTTAAGGGTTCCCGATTTTGCTATTTCTAAAATTTCTGCCATAATACTTAATTTATCCCGTCTTTTGGATATTGTTTGATTTAATAATGTAGTCAATGTCAATGCCTTCTTTTAGATATAGTAAAAGTTATCCTGTACTATTTTAAATCCTGTTTCGCAAGTCTAAATATTCTGATTACGTAATATTCTAGAAGAAGACTCTATAATTTCAAAATAGAAGAATTATTATTCAATAATAGATCAATTTTTGAAAAACTTCAAATTTTTTTATTAAAGGGTACTCGATTTTCATTAGCACTTAAAAATAAACTTTCCAATTCCTTATCGCTTGCACCATTGCGAAGTGGTCCAATTATGTTTACAGTATTATCGTTTTTCATCAAACACGGTTTTAGCTTACCTGAACTAGTAACACGTAATCTAGTACAGTGCATACAGAATTCACGATTTTCTATAGGATGAACTACCTCAACCGTTACATTTTGTAGATGATAAATTCTTCTATTGTGCATATAAGGTCTTTTTTCTATTGTAATAGCTTCTTTTTTTAGATATTCTTCTTGATCATCCAAATATTCATGGAAAGTAGAATAATATTGTTTATTAACATTTATTGGATCAAGCTCAATAAGCTGAAGAATTGAACCTGTTTTTTTGGCAAAAGCAATCATACTTGGAATATCTTTAACATTAGTATTTTTTAAAATAACCATATTAATCTTCACTGGATTTAAACCAGCTGCAATTGCTGATTTAACTCCGTTTAAAGCATTTTCTATTTTGCCGTTTGTAAGTTTATTATAAATTTTAGGATCTAGTGTTGGAAGGCTAATATTTACTCGTTTTAATCCCCTATCTTTAAGTGATTTAGCTTTTAATTCTAGCATAATTCCGTTAGTTGCCATTGAGAGATCTTTGATTCCAGGAATTATTGCTATTCCATGAATTATTTTACAAATATCATTTCTTATTAATGGTTCCCCACCAGTAACTTTAATTCGTGAAATTCCTAATTTTATAGCAATCTTTGCGATCCTGATTATTTCATCAGATTTCATCTCATTGGCTTTTCCTCTTGAACAAGAACCAATTTCTTCGCCCTCTTTATGACAATAATCACATGAAAGATTACATCTTGAAGTTATTGATATTCTAAGATTCAATAGTTGACGATTGAAATTATCAATTAAAACCATTATGATTCCTGCAAATGTTTGATGATATGAGCCGATTCTGCTAATATAAGCCTCTCAACTGCTATTCTAACTGCATTAGGAGAACCAGGAATACAATAAATTAATTTTTTATTTATAACTCCAGCAAGTGCACGTGACAAAAGAGCTGAAGTTCCAATCTCTTTAAAGCTTATTTGCCTAAAAAATTCTCCAAATCCAGGCAATATTTTTTTCAAATGAGGAGTTACCGTTTCTATTGTTATATCAGTAGGATTTATTCCTGTTCCTCCGGAGAATATTATCACATGTAAGTCCGGGTAGTTTAATCCTTCTTTTAGAGCATTGATTATTAAATTTTTTTTGTCAGCAATAATTTTTTTTAATTTGATATTATGCCCTGCTTTCGATAGGGTATTTTGAATAAAATCACCTGAAATATCTTTATTTTTTTTATTTTTTTGGTTATATCTTGAAGTGCTGCAAATAAAAATAGCAAAATTTAGTTTCTTTAAAGATGAACTTTTATGTTCTTGAGATGTTTTGCTCACTACTTACGCCTGCTTATACTTTCTTACAACAATAATTTTTTCAATTTTTGTATTAGGATATTGACCTTCAATATTTTTTTCATATTGTTTTACCATATCCCAAATAGTCAATAAACCAATCGAAGTTGCAGTTAAAGCCTCCATTTCTACACCTGTTTGAGCTGTGGTCTTAACCGTCGAACTTACTTGAATTGAATTCTCAGTAGCAATACTGATTTCAATAATAATATTTTCTAATGGTAAAGGGTGACAAAGAGGAATAATTTCGCTAGTCTTTTTAGCTGCTAGAATTGCCGCGATTTTTGCTGCGTAAATAGGGTCTCCTTTAATAATTTGTTTATTTTTTATCAACTTTACTGTATTACTCTTTAGAATAATATTTCCTTTAGCAGTAGCTTCTCTTATTACACATCTTTTTTTCGATATATCAATCATTGTCATTTTTTTTGCCTCTTTTTTATTGAACAGAAGTTTGTTCCCAAACATCTAAAAGATTTTGAACTGCAATAGCTCTTGGTGATGCATCTTTAAAACGATACATTCTAATTCTTCCATAAACCCTCTGTTGAAGAATTTTTTCACTTTCTAATACTTTTAAATGTTGATTAGTTGTTGAATAATTAAGTTTAATTCGCCGAGCAATATCTGATACGTTTAGTGTTCCTAGTCTAGAAATAATTTTTAGAATTTTCATCCTAGGTTTGGAAGAAAAGACTTCCTCAAATTTCATGCTTTTCACTTACTTTTTTCCTTAAGGATGCGTTTAGCTCTTTTTCAAGCTCATTCGAAGGAATTGTTGGTAATGATATGAAAGTTGACCTCCCCCTTTTGGATGCAGATCTGACTTTAATTTTAATAATTCCCAAGGCGGAAAGCAATTGTACATATTTCCAAATTTGAGTATGACTATTTGGTTTTTCAGAATATTCTTCACAAACTATTTCATAAGATTCCTCAATTTCTGAAATAGATGCGCAGGCAACATCATTATAATTAAAAAACCTGGCTATAGCTAGCAAAAATAATTTTTCATGCAAAGTAAGCGAATCTATCTCACTTTTTCGAATTGAAGGGAAAATACTGGAAACTGCTTCCCTTAGACATTCCATACCAACAACCCTCTTGTTATTTGCATCAGCATACTTTCCAGCTCTCCATAATAAATCAATTGCAAACCTTGCATTTCCACTCTCAGAATAGCCAAATTCAGCAATAGAATTAATAACATCATCATTAACTGCATAGAGATTAAAACTCATATCAACCCTTTCATTCAAAATATCAACAAGTTGATTTATGTCGTATTTTTTCAAATTAACAATATTTCTTTGAAGAGTACTTTTCGAGCTCTCATCAAGATCATTGATTAAAGCCAGATCCCTTAAAATAAAAAGCAGAGAAATTCTTTGCGGTTTATTTGATCTCATCTCTTGCAATCTTGTTAATTTATAAACCGTTTCTGAACCTTCATTTTTAATAAGAGTATCAAACTCATCCAAAGCAAGAATAATATGAGTTGCTTCTTCATCAAGAATTTGAAATAACATATCTAATACTTCTTCGGAAGAATATCCTCTTTTTGGAAAATTAGCCTGAAAAATTGTTAAAATGTGTTGTAGAATCAAAGAAATTTTGCCCCGATATTCTCGACAATTAACATGAATATACTTTAATTTTATTTTCTTTTTATTGGCTTGAAGAGTTATATCAGCTCCAAAACGATTTGAAAGCGCTGTTTTTCCAGTTCCAACATCGCCGGTTATAATCACTCTTTGAGACATTTTTTCAGAAAACTGAAATAAGAAATTAAAAAACTCCATCAGCAATCTGTATTCTTTTTCTCGATGTGGTAGTGCCTTAGGAACATAATTAATATCAAGTTTGGATTCATCTTTAAAGACACTATTAGCATACAACATTACTACAACCTCCCTGTACAATAAATTGGACTCGGTTATTCTTTTCCCTATTTTGTCTCTTTTTATCCAATAAAAACTTTAATAAATCTATTCGAGATCTCATTTGAAGATAAAATAGATGATTCCTAAATATTTTTTCCTTACTAAAGGTGTTGGAAAACACAAAGAAAAACTTGAGAGTTTTGAATTAGCTTTAAGGGATGCTGGAATTCATTATTGTAATTTAGTTAATGTATCAAGTATAATTCCGCCAGGTTGCAAACTAATTTCCTCTACTCAGGGTCTAAAAATGCTTCAACCTGGTGAAATCACATTTGCCGTTTTAGCTAGGAATTCGACTAACGAAGCAAATAGATTAATAACTTCATCAATAGGAGTAGCAATACCATCGGGCAATGGTAATTATGGTTATCTTTCTGAACATCACTCTTTTGGAGAAACAGATGAAATATCCGGAGATTACGCAGAGGATCTAGCAGCAACTATGCTGGCAACCACAATGGGAATCAAATTTGATCCAGAAACCGCTTGGGATGAAAGAAAGCAAATTTTCAAAACCAGTGGCCTGATTATTAAAACAAGGAATATCACTCAATCAGCTAATGGAGCCAAAAAAGGATTATGGACAACAACTATTGCAGCAGCAGTATTCTTGCCAAAAAAGATTTAATAAATTGAAAAATATTTTTGTGATTAAATGGAAAATATAAAAAAACGAAGCTTTGCTGGAAGAACAGCAGCTGCTATCATAATAAAAGAACCTAATCTAATTTTACTTGTAAAAAGACTCACAATTCCCTTTTTAGGTTATTGGGCTTTACCAGGAGGCAGACAAGAGCCAGGAGAAAAAATTGAGCAAACAATAATAAGAGAAGTAAAAGAAGAAACTGGATTTGAAGTCAAAATAATTAAAAAAATTGGTGAATATAGAGAAAAAGGAATTAAAGATAACGTAAAATATGATTATTCACCTGCTTGTTTTCTTACTGAGATTATTGGCGGAGATATTGAAATATCCGGAAATGAAATAAGTTCAATCAAATTCTTTTCTCTAGCAACTATACCTGAGAATTTAGCATTTGAACATCTCCAAATGATAAAGGATTACATAAAATCTCTTTGATATCCATGAATTTAATTAAAGTTATAAAAAATGAGAAAACAGCAAATTTAAAAGACAAATAATATTAATGCTTTGAGCTAACCATACATCGGTGAAATATTCTCTTGAAAATATCACTTCAAGAACCGCTTATTATTGTAAATTTCAAAACTTATTTAGAATCAACAGGAAAAAATGGGTTAAATCTTGCTAGGCAAGCTAGGAAAGCTAGCAAAGAGACAGGGATTCAAATTGTAATTTGTCCACAATTAGCTGATCTTAGTTTGATATCAGCTAGAGTTGATATTCCTATTTTTTCTCAACATATTGATGCAATCACTCCCGGGAGTCATACTGGTCATGTTCTAGCAACATCCATAAAAGATGCAGGAGCTATAGGAACTTTAATCAATCATTCTGAAAGACAACTTAAACTTTCAGAAATTGATTCAATCATAAAAATAACTAAAAAAAATAATCTTCTGTCTTGCGTATGTGTGAATAATCCAAGTGTTAGTGGGGCTGTTTCAGCCTTAAACCCTGATATTGTTTCCATAGAACCTCCAGAACTTATAGGAACTGGTGTAGCAGTTTCTAAAGCTAAACCGGAAATTGTCACAAACACAATTAACATTGTTCATAAAATTAATAATAAACCAATAATTCTTTGTGGTGCAGGAATCAGCAAACCTGAAGATGTGGCTGTTGCAATTAAGCTTGGAACGAAAGGAATTCTGGTAGCAAGTGCGATCGTAAAAGCTAAAAACCCTTATGATTTACTATGCAAATTTGCAGAAGCAATCATAATAGCTTAAAGTGAATTTTATTGAAAGTTGAAGCAGAGTGTGGATCTTGCCTACTTGCAAGAGCAAAAGCAGAAATTTATATGGCAACTACCAATCCTGCATTACGTTTTCGTGCAATTAAGGAAATAATTAAACTTCTCAATAGAGAATTTAAGCCGACTTCAATTCCAGCTATTTTAGGTACAAAAAGAGATCGTTTAATAAAATTATTAACTAGCAATAACGATCCCTACAAACAAATTAAAAAAATCAGTAACCTCAGAGCAATTAAACTACTTCCATATGCAAAAAAGTATGTAGATCAAGGTAACAATCAACAAGAAAGATTCAAAAAAGCTACTTTATGTGCAATAGTAGGCAATTTAATGGAATTTGATATACCCGGCTATAAATTCACATTTAAGGATCTGGCAAAAAAAATTCAAGCGGCGGCAAAAGATCTAGTTATAGATGATATAGATGCAGCCTACCAATTAAGCAAAAACTCGCAAAATATTTTATTTTTAGCTGATAATGCTGGAGAAATCGTTTTTGACACAATATTAGTTGAGCAATTAAAGAACATGGGTTTAATAGTTACATACGTAGTCAAGGGTGATCCAGTAATAAATGATGCAACATTAGACGATATAGAGATCTCTACTATGGATAGACTTGCTGATAATATAACTACAACAGGAACAGATGCAGTTGGATTAATATTAAAAGAAGTATCATCAGACTTTCTGAAAATTTATGAAAAAGCGGAACTAGTTTTTGCTAAAGGTATGGGATATGCAGAAACATTAACTGAATATAAGTTAACAAAACCACATTTTCTTATGTTTAGAACAAAATGTCAACCAGTAGCAAATTATTTTGGTGTACCTCGCAATAAAAATATTGCAAAGTTACTGTCATAAATAGAACTCTATTAACTTGAATAAAATCTCAAAATATCCAGAACCTAGATTACAAAGACTATTTTTCAATATTCTTAATTTGTGATTTTAGCTCAAATGCAGCTTTTTCAGGAGGCATAGTGTTTATATAAATTCCAGTACTTTTTTCGAACCCTGCCCAAATGGATAATTTTGGATATACTTCCAAATGCCAATGATAATATTCCCTAGTTTTTTTATCAACAGATAAATGAAAACCAAAATTATAAGGAGGATCGTTAACCAGAAATTTAAGAGCAGAAAAACTTGTCTTTATTGACTCAATAAAAAGTTTTTTTTCCAATAAACTAAGATTTAATATTGTATTATCATGCTTTTTCGGTACTATCCAAAATTCTAAAGGATTAATACTTGCATAAGGAGCAAAAACAACAAAACCATCGTTTTCAAAAATAAATCGTGGGCCTATCCTTTCTTTCTCAATTATTTTGCAAAAAATGCATTCCTTGTTTTTTTGATAATAATTTTTGCTAAATTCCATTTCTTCCATTAGTATTCTAGGTATGATTGGCATAGCTATTATTTGACTATGGGCATGTGTTAGTGAAGCCCCAGCTTCCTTACCATAATTACGAAAAATTGCTACGTATTTTATATAATCTATCGAACCCAAATCTATCAGTCTATCAATATATGCATCGATTACGTTGATCATTTGTTCATCTTTTATTGTTGCAAAATTTTCATTATGATTTGGGCTCTCCACTAAAACCTCGTGATGACCTTTAGCATAAATAAAATCATCTATTCTATTTTTCTCCTTGCAAAAACAAGTATTTTGATAATTAAAAGCTGGAAAAAGATTAGGAACGACTCTAATAATCCAATTCTTTCTTCTGAATTCTTTTGTATCTGCCTCTTTTTTAAGTTTATCTTTTTCGTTAAAATAAAGAAGAACTGCTGGAGGAGTTAATGCTTCATTCCCAACGCAAAGAGGGCAAATTTTTTGGCTATTAGCCTTTATTTTTTCTTTAATAAAATCATTCGGTCGTCTGCTGCGTTCAATAGCAATAACTACCCACCGATTTAGCAAGTAATCCTTACGAATTTCGTTACAAATCATCAAGTTCCCTTCTAACATGAAAAGCATATAGTCGATAAGATTTTAATTTTTCCAAAAAAACCAAACAGGGTATTTAAATCGATACTTTTGATAAATACTGAAAAGTTAATTTTTTTTTATATATTCTTATTGTTTTGTATACAAAAGCATCACCAAAACACATTTTTTTAATTTTTATTTTCTCCAAAGAACTATTAAATCAATAATATAGATAGACTAGAATTATTTTATCAATCTTTATTTAACTCCTAAGAATAATCACCAAAAACCTTAAGAGTCGCACATATTCTAAGATTGATAGTCTTAAAAAAATATTATATTGAAAAATTAGGTGTTAAATCAGATTGGCAGTAGAAGGTTTTTATGAAAACAAAAGAGAACCAGTAGATGCAAAAGTCGGTGAATTAACTACTAAATCAAGATCAGTTAATGTGACAGCGAAAGTTGTTTCAAAAAGTGAAATTCGGGATATTCCTATGGGGAGAGATGGTTCACCACACAAAGTGTGTGATGCTCTGGTTGGCGATGAAACTGGAAGTATTTATCTAACTTTATGGGACGATAATATTGAAAAAATAAATGAGCAAGACACAATACAAGTTGATAATGGATATGTTACGCTTTTTAAAGGTCATATGCGACTTAATGTAGGAAAATATGGCAAACTTGGAATAGCTGAGACACCCCTAGAAGTGGAAGTAAATACAGAGAATAATCTTTCAAGCAAGGAATATGATCAACCTCGTCGCTACTACGGCGGTAGACGAGGTGGAAGCAGAGGTTATAGTAGAGGCGGAGGAAGTAGAGGGTACGGCAATAGTAGCGGATATCGCAACAGGTATTAATTTATAGTAAGAAAATTTGCTTTTAATAGCACTTTCTTGGCTTTTAATAGCATCCAAAATTTCTTTTATTTATTAATAATAGATATAAAAACTCAATCTATATTTTTTTTATTATTTCTTTATTAATTAGGGAATACTTTGGCTGAATACATGAAAAAGAAACAATCTACAAGAAATCTATTGATTAAAGCAAAGAAACCAGAAAAGAAATCAATAAAATACCATAAATTTTATAGAGGTAAAATTCAAGTTTTGCCGAAATGTTCGATTTCAAGCATTGATGATTTTTCTATTTGGTACACTCCAGGTGTTGCAGCTGCTTGTAGGAATATAGTAAAAAATCCTAATAATTCATTTGAACTAACTAACCGATGGAATTCTATTGCAATTATAACTGATGGTTCACGCGTTCTAGGATTAGGAGATGTAGGTCCAGAAGCAGCTTTACCAGTAATGGAAGGAAAAGCACTTATTTTCAAGTTTCTTGGCGGTGTGGATGCTTATCCTATATGTTTACAAACTAAAAAACCTGAAGAAATTATACAAACATGCAAACTTTTGGAACCTACTTTTGGTGGAATCAATTTCGAAGATATAGCTAAACCTAATTGTTTTCAAATATTAGAAGATGCAAGAGAGCAAATGGGAGTTCCTGTATGGCATGACGATCAACAGGGTACCGCTACAGTAATTTTAGCTGGTCTTATTAATGCTTTTAAAATAGTTGGAAAAAATCCAAAAGAATCTTTAATAACACTTGTGGGAGCGGGGGCAGCTAATGTTCGTACTGCATATATTTTAATTAGGTGGGGAATTAATCCAGGCAACATCTTTATTGTTGATAGTAAAGGAATTATTCATTCTAATCGAGAAGATATATCAAAAGAAAATAATCTGTGGAAATATGACCTTGCCCAAAAGACGAATTCGGAAAATAGAACTGGTGAAATCGCAGAAGCTTTTAAAGGGGTAGATGTAGTTGTTGCTGCTTCCCAACCTGGTCCTAATATTATTCTAAAAAAATGGATAACTACTATGGCTGATAAAGCTGTAGTTTTTGCTTGCGCAAATCCTATTCCGGAAATCTGGCCTTGGGAAGCAGAAAAAGCTGGAGCAAAAATAGTAGCTACAGGCAGAAGCGATGTCCCAAATCAGGTTAATAATAGTCTTGGATTTCCAGCAATTTTCAGAGGAGTTTTGGATGTCAGAGCAAAAACTGTAACAGATGATATGTGTATTGCAGCAGCCACTGAACTTGCATTATTTGCGGAAGAAAGAGGCATTAATGAAAAAAATATACTTCCAACAATGGATGAATGGGAAGTATTTCCAAGAGAAGCGGTAGCTTGTGCTATAAAATCGATTGCTCAAGGAGTTGCAAGAATTAAACCGAGCAGACAAGAGCTATTAGAAAAAGCAACAACTATAATTCAAAACGCTAGAAATTCAACAAAAGTTCTAATGAAAAATAAGCTTATAAAACCACTTAGCAATAAATAGAAACTATGCTAGGTGAATTTTACCAATTTTTTTTTACTTCTTACATGTGCAAATATTAATTAATCCGAAAAATGGACATAAATATTCAGGGAATTAAAATGCGTCTAGATTATACAATGTACATATTAGGTGTTTTTCTTCTAATTTTAACAATAGTACCTTTTATTGTTGAAATTCAAGGAATTGATGATAATATAAAATTAATTTGGGTTATTTCATCTGCTATTCTTGGTGTTCTATCTTTCGCATTAGGCTATTCTCAGAAACCGAAAACAAAGGCACAAGCTTGCCAAATTGAAGAAACCTCATGTAAAGATGAACCAAAATCTTCAATAAAAGAAAATGTTGAAATGAAAGAAGAAAATGAGTTTAAATCAAAAAAAACAGAGAAATATAGTTCATATAAAATAGAGATTGATTTAATTAGAGTAAAAGGAATTGGTCAAAAAAGAGCTATACAATTAAAAGAGATTGGAATAAATACAGCCAATGATTTAGCTAATGAACCTTCAGAAAAAATTGCTAAAAAGCTAAACATTTCTCCTAAAATAACTAAAAAATGGAAAAACGACGCAGAACAACTATTAAAAAATACTAAATAAAATTTTTATAAAAATCACATTGGCAGAATTCTAACGATATTCCTTTTTTCGAGACGTTTTATAGCATCATAACATTCTTCTTTTTTTCCATCAAGATTTAGATGATTCACTATTTCCTGGATAGACGAAGCAGGTTTACCAAAATTTTGGCGATTGTTCCGAAGATAACCCACTATTAACCTCTCAAGCTTTCCGCAACGCCAAGTTGTATTTCGTATTAGAACAACAAGAGCCATAAGAATAGGTTTTTGATTATTATTGATATCCTTAAAGCTCCTCAGATCCTTTCCCCTTGATATTTTATGTTTAGCAGATTTTTAAACATTATTTTATATTTAAGATAATAAAAAGAAAATCTTTGATTGCAAGATTAAATATTGATTACGGTATGCAATTATGTTCAAATTGCATTGCGTTTATACAAAATATTTCAGTAATTTTAATAATATTTAACCTCTATGATTTATGTATTTAGAATTAATTTTTAAAAAATAAAATTGATTTTATTTTTATAAGATAAAGTTGATAATTAAAAATCATTTTATCATGGGTGAGTCTAATACGCTTTTTTCCTTATTTGCAAGCAAAGGTTTCAGATTTAGTAGTTGTTGACCTATAAAACTAAAGAAAAATCTTAGCCATAGAGTTATAAGCCTGATCAGTATCGTTGCAGTAGCACTTAATGCTGGTGGAACTCCAAAAGCTGTATACAATGCTGTCATAGTTATTTCTGGAAGACCAACCTCGAAAGGAATTCCAATTGGAGTTGCTCTTACAGACATAACAATACCAGCTGTTACAAGAATTATAGACCATGAAATTGGGTAATTTAATGATAAGAAAACAAGATAAGGGATACTCAAAGCAAAAATCCAAGTTAAAATTAAATATCCAAAAGATATTATCAAAGCTTTAGGATTTTTTCTAAATATAACCATGGAATCATGAAAACTTCTCGCCATACTGATTGCCAAATCTCCTAAATGAGATACTTTATCTTTCCATCTTTTTGGAGTGAAGTTTTTGATAATATTAATAATGTAAGTTAATAATTTTGAACTCCATTTTTCCCTAAATGAGATAACAAGTATTAAAACTGCTCCAAAACTGATTGAGGCTGTTAAAAAAGATACAATATTCCGAACCAAGGTATCAATGTGACCCTCTGTGTATAATAAGCTCATACCTCCAATCAAAATAATCACATTCATCATCATTCCCAACATCCTATGGGTGACCAGTGAAGCTACAACTCTACCACATGTATTATTGCCTTTTTCTTTTGCAATCAAGTATATTCTCATAGCTTCACCACTAATAGATTCAGCAGGTACTAATGTGTCAACAAATATTCCGCTCCAAACCAATAGATATGACTTTATAACTGAGAGTTTAACATCAAGAAAATTAATTAGAGCTCTCCAAGAGAGTGAGAATAAAAAGACTTCAAGCAAACTTATTATCACCGCAATTAAATATACATAAAGGTTTACTGATTTTAATTCTTCAAAAATAGCGCCTATGTCTACCTGAAATATGAAAATATAGATTAGAAAAGCAGCAATGCCTATTAACGGCATCAATAAAGTTTTTTTTCCTAAATTAGTAGCAGGAGGCTTAGGTGGGCATTCTATTGTATTTACACCTTTTTATCGGAAGGAAATAGCTGTATACTATTATATATTTTATCTAGGTACTCAATTTTAAAATGAAAAAATTAGTTAATAGAGAATCGTAACAAAGCAACAATCCCACCTAATCCTAAAAGTTTTTTTCCAGCTTCATGTTCTGTACTAATAATGAATATTCTTCCTTTTTGATCTTCTACCTTCTTCATTAAGTGTTCTAATTTTCTTCTGTTAATTTCTGACGATTCTCTTAGTAAGCTATCTGCAATCACAATCTTATCTACTGCTCCTAAAATCGCAGCATTTTGAACACAGTCAATTCCATAGGAAATAGTCTTCTCTTCTTTGCCTAATCTACTCATTATTTCTTCAATTATTTCTGTCTCTTCCATAATGCGCAACTTATTTGAAGCTTTATGAAGAATCCCAGATCTTAAAGCTTCAAAAATGCCTGAAGATCCTCCATTATTCACACTTTTTATATCTACAATTGCTTTTGATATTTGTGGGGATTCTTTTAATAAAAAAGCAGTAAAATCATTTTTTATAAAGCCTACACCAAGAAGAATTATAGAATTATTTGATGCCGCTCTTATTTGCATAATGCTTGATAATACTTTCTTGAAATTTTCTGTCATTGCTTTTTTTCTATGTTCTGGATTGCGCTTTCCTGGTAATCTTATTCTTTCTTCAACTTTAATATCTACGCCATATTGTTTTGTTTGAGCAATAGCAAAGCTTTCATCATCAATGGATACAACGATGATTGATTTTTCGGTTCTAGTTGCTTTTTTTAATCTATCTATGATATGCTTAGGCCATGTTTCCTTTACTATGGTAACAGGTTTATGTAAAGAAACAACTATTGTGTGATGAACACCAGTTGGAATTTTTTCTGGTGCATGACAAATTGTACCATGAATCCTCAACCTTCCTAAGAATCTATCCCAAGAAACATAATCCACCTTCACTCCTATAAATGCTGAAATTCTTTCACCACTTTTTGGTCTTGAATAATCTGAATCTGACTTTATTGCTCTCGAGGAATAAGCATAAACTTCATCATTCCTATAAATAACGTTATAAAGATGCCAAAAATCATCCTCTGAAGTTGGAATTAATTTCACAAAATTCTTTTGCAAGTTCTTTTCGATAATTTTCAATCTAATACCTAACAATAAGAATTATGAAGATATGTAAATAGATTTCACATAGGTTTTATTTCGAATTTCTTAATTCAAATAGAAAAGTCTATAATCTTCTTTTATTTCTCTTTTTGAGTCCAAATAATTAAAGGTGTAATTATGCCTCTGGCTGAAATGGTGTACAAAAAAAAAGAAATAGAAAGAGGATATAACAATAGGACACTCTATGTAAATCTTTCAAAAATGATAATTCAAAATAAGCAAGTTACAAAAAAAATGAAAGATGTTTTTACAGGAGGTCGTGGATTCAATTTATGGTTAATGTGGAATAATATTCCCAAGAATAAAATAATACAATGGAACGACCCTGAAAATGAAATCTGTTTAGCAACTGGCCCTCTTGGAGGAATTCCTGGATTTCCTGGAGGAGGAAAAACCATCGCTATGAGTATTTCTCCACTCACACATACGATAATTGATTCAAATGTAGGAGGTTATTTTGGACCATATCTTAAATTTTCAGGATGGGACGCGATTGAAATTCAGGGAAAAGCTGAATCAGAAGTTTATTTGTTTATAGATGGAGACAACCAAAAAATTACTGTTGAAAATGCTAGAGGATTACCTTCAGAAACTAATCTTATAGTTGATTTATTATCAAAAAGACATAGCTCTGAAAATCCATTTTATATTTCCTTTATTTCAGCAGGACCAGGTGCAGAAAATACACTTATGGGATGTTTAAATTCTTCTTGGTATGATACAGCAAGAAAAACTCATCGATACAAACAAGCTGGTAGAGGTGGTATAGGAACAGTTCTTAGAAATAAGAAAATAATAGCAATTGCAGTCAAATATTCGCAAAGAATGGCATTAGAAAAAATTAATGCCGCTAATACAACACTAGTCAAAAAAATCATAAATGAATATAATGATGAAATTCGAAAACTTGACCCAAAACAAAATGAAATGTCAATCGTTGGTACAACTCACTTAGTTTCAATAATGAATAAGTTTGATTTATTGCCTGTACACAATTTTAAATTTGGTAGTCATAAAGATGCTGAAAAACTAGGAAGCGAAGTTTATAGAAAAAAATTTCATTCTGGATATGCAGGTTGTTGGCTGGGTTGTTCTCTCTCTTGTTCTCATGCAGTAAAGGATTATAAACTTTCAACTGGTCCTGATAAAGGAAAGATAGTATTTGTTAATGGTCCCGAATATGAAACTATTGCAAGCTTAGGAAGTAATTGTGGTATTTTTGATGCTGATTATGTTATTGAAATGAATTATTATTGTGATGATTATGGATTAGATACAATAAGTTTAGGAACCTCACTGGCATTTGCTATGGAGTGTTATGAAAAAGGAATTATTGATAAAGAAAATACTGGTGGATTGGAATTATATTTTGGGAATAAAAAAGCTGCTTTAGAAATCATTCATCAAATGGCAAAGGGGGAAGGTTTTGGAATGATAATAGGGAAGGGGGTAAGGCAAATGAAAAAATTCTTCAAAAAGCTTGGAGGAAACTTGGATTTCTTAAATGATATTGGTATGGAATCAAAAGGTTTAGAATTCTCAGAATATGTCACCAAAGAGTCTTTAGCTCAACAAGGGGGTTACGGCTTAACCTTAAAAGGTCCTCAACATGATGAAGCCTGGTTGATTTTTCTTGATATGGTTTATAATCAAATTCCTACTTTTGAGCAAAAAGCTGAAAGTTTACATTGGTTTCCTATGTTTAGAACATGGTTTGGTCTTAACGGTTTATGCAAGCTTCCTTGGAATGATGTAACTCCTGAGGGAAATGAAAAAAATAAGAACCCTGAAAAAATTAGTTCTCATGTTTCAAATTATCTGAATTTATTTTTTGCTATTACTGGTAAAAAAGTTGCTGAACAGGATTTAATATTAATGAGTGAAAGGGTGTATAACTTTCAAAGAATCTTTAATTTAAGAATGGGTTATGGAACAAGAGAACATGACACTTTACCTTATCGAGCTATGGGACCTGTAACAAAAGAGGAATATCTGAGCAGAAAAGAAAGATATGACAATCAATTAAAAGAAAAACTTGGTATTAATCCTAAACTTCACTCAGTTGAAAACAAAATTAAGTTGTTACGTGACTTTCGCATAAAAGAATATGAAAAACTTAAAGATGCAGTATATAAAAGACGCGGCTGGAATGTTAATGGAGTTCCTACAATAGAGAGAATAAAAACTTTAGAAATTGGTTTTCCAGAAGTATTAAAATTAATAACAGAATGATTTTATAAAAAATATCTGATAAAAAATCTACTGCTTGCATTTCTTCACAAAAAACAGAGAATCGTTTATTGCAGATTAATAGATTTTTTTAAAAACTTGATATAAATTGAAATGTTATCTCGAATTGGATCGTTGCTTATATGTTTATTAAGAAAAGGAATTATTAACTCTAAATAAATCATTAGTCTATGAATAAAAATAAAAATTCTTATTAATTTTTTTAAAATTGAATCAAGAATGGCTTAAAAAATTATTTTATTTTTCTTTCAGGATAGTTATATCCTAATTAATAGATCGAAAAAAATCGAAACTATATAATATAAATTAAAAATTTAAAAATATATATCATTCCTTATCTGTTTTTAATTATAATTGTTAATAACAAAATTTTATTTCATATTTTGATAGAAAAAATAAAAATATTTCTTCGAAAACTTTAACTTCGCTATTCATAATTTCCAAATTAATTTTTATAGATTAACACAAAACAATTAGAAACAATTTTATAAAAATTAGATTTTTCTTAATTTATTAAAAACCTTTGCCTTTATTAATTAATTACTTTAATTGAGGTTTCAGAAATAACTGAAAAAGCATTGGCTCTTTCAATCTTAAAATCAACTAAAAAAAATCCAATTGAGCTAATTAAGATCATAAAGGACATGAGAATCGATGCCGATAATATAATGTGTTTTCTTCGACAATTTCAAAATAAAAATCTAATCGCTATAAAAGACAATATCATCAAAACAAACAGTTATAATAGAATTATGTTAGCTGTCAGAGCAATAGAACTAGGAGCAGATATTGAAAAAGTTACTGGCCTGCTACACTGGAAAGAATTCGAGGGAATAGCAAGTCTAGTTTTAGAAAGAAACAATTTTATAGTGAAAAAAAATTTTAGATTTACTTATTTAAAGAAGAAAAATGAAATAGATGTAATAGGTTTGAAAAAACCAATAATCTTATGCATAGATTGCAAACATTGGAAAAAGGAATTAAAATTTTCATCTTTAAAAAAAATTGTAGCTAATCAAATCAAACGAACAAAAAATTTGATAAAATTCTTACCAAATATTTCAACAAAAATTGAATGCACTTCATGGGATTATGGGATATTTATTCCAGCTATTTTATCACTTATCCCAACTCGGCATAAATTTCATGAATCAGTTCCAATAATTCCAATTTTGAAATTTCAAGATTTCTTAAATCAAATGCTTGGAAATATGGAAAAAATTCGATTATTTCAAAAATCTTTTCATCATCTGGACCAAAACTTTTAGATATAAAAATTAATTATTTCACAGTTAATTCACTTTTCATCTAGATTTTTTTCTATTTTAAAATTCCCACGATCACGTTTCACTATTCTCATTTTGTCAGGTATTTTATTTTTTTCCCAAGTTTTCCAATTTACTTCTTTAAATAACCACTTCTTTCCTAAATGCGCAGCAATTATTGCATGCTTAAAATCTTGTTTTATAGGAAAAAATTCACTAAGAAATCGAAAGAGTTTATCAATTTGTTGGTTTGGAAAATATGCGTAATAGCTAGAATTCTTAACTTCAAAAGCAAATATGTGTTTACCTTTTCTAGCGATTACATCAGGCAATGGGCTTAAACTAGGCGCGCTTACAGGTACTCTTACGGCATTATATCCGTTTTTTTTAAGGTTTTTTACAAGAACTGTTTCACTATAAAACCCTCTTTTTCGCCATCTGCGAAGCCTAATTTGATCATTCTTATTTTTTACCAGAATTTTTCCCCAAAACTTTTTTGTTAACTAAAGAAATTAAGAACTGACAATTTAAAAATAATGCTGATAATTTGTTAATTTGCCTTTCATTCTTGCATACTTTTGTTTGGTGATATTTAAACTGCATGTTAATAGTTTGCTCACTGATACCACCAACATGTATATCATAATATGGTAAGAAAAGGCTTTTTGTATTAATTAAAGTATATAAATAAGTGAAAAACTTATTTTGAGATAAAAAAACGTTCAAAAAACCCTATTTTTTTACAGGATATAATGAAAAAGTTAACTAAAAAACCTAATGCAACCAGAATTTAGTATAAAAAACTAGAAGTTTTGTCATAGTCAATAATGATTAGTAGGTAATCGTACAGCAAAAACAAGATTCACAATTAAATTAAATCAAATAACGGTTTAAGAAAAAATTTTTAACTAAAACCAGAATTTAAAATAGTAAAAAAAAATCGAATAATTTTCGAACACTATCACTAAAAGTTATCATTGGAGTTTTTCGGCACTATTTATATGAGGCCTTGGTAATCTCCATGAGAATGCTCTTAAGAACTAGCAAAAAAGCTAAAATTGAGCTTATTTGGAGAATTTAAGGCTTTTTTATGAAAATTAATTTTCTAAAAGATTAAAAAAAATATCTTGTTTATTCTAGTTTTTATATTCGAATATAAACGGGTGTTATTTAAGTTATTTTAATTAAAATATTTGATATTTTTAATTATTTTTAAGAAATAGTCCAATTAAAATGACGTAATTTTTTGATATAAATTGTATATATTCAATATTAAGAATATTGTTGTTTTTGAAATAACTGCTTTTATTATTTGACACATGATCTTAATAGTCATTGGAGAGAAGAATTTGTCTTTTGAATATTTCGGTTCAGGCACTGAAACAATAAAGTATACTATAAAAGAAAGCAATCTTAAAATTCGATGGAATTGGGGAAAATTCAAAACTACGGAAGGCTTTCCTTTAAGCGATAGTTTATTGAGTCAAGTTATAGGACAAGAGCAAGCTTTGGATGAATGCTTCTTATGTTTAAATGAATGGGTTCATAAATTAAAGAACTTTGAAAACACAGAATGGTATAGCAGTTGGAATGATCCAACTGAAGATAAGCCCATGGCAAAAACCAGTATAAGTCCAGGTCCATATTTACTGTTATTAGGAGATCCTGGAACAGGAAAATCCTTGCTTGGACGGGCTTTATCTGAGAAATTAACAACTGTATACAAAGAAAATGGAATAGGATTATTTGATGTTTGTACTTGGAAAAATAAAATTTTACCAAGCAGACCAAGAATTTCAATTCATAAAGCGGGAACAGGAAAAAAAATTATAAGAAAAGAAGAACTTAAAGAATTAAAACGAAAATTTTTAACGAAAGTAGGATTGCGAGCTATCCAAATTTTTATGCTTGGTTTAGGACTTTTTCTTATGTGTCTTGGTTTCTTTTTTATGATTCAAGCCTGGCAATCTTGGACTGAAAATCAACCTTATTTAGGCGAATCAATTCAAAGTTTCTACAATAATAATTTCTCTGAATATTTTATTGCTAGATTTATCAATTTTGTTCCTCTTACATTTATTCCTGGTGGAAGTTTAATTTTCTTTAGTGTTTTTATTTGGTGGTTTTCAAGGTTAGGAGGATTAGGAAGTTTAAAAGGTACAGGAGGCGCTAAGCAAAGCGATGTTCCAAAATTAATTGTAGATAATGGATTAAAAAAAGCTCCTTTTATCGATGCTACTGGTCATAAAAGCGCACAGTTATTCGGTTCAGTTGCTTGGGATCCTTATCAAACTGGTGGATTAGGAACACCTGAACATCAAAGAGTTACAGCTGGAGATGTTCATCTATCTTCTATGGGAATTTTATATATTGATGAAATTAAGAATTTGGATCAAGAAGAGGCTATAACTTTACTTACAGTTTTAGAGGATGGACAACTTCCAATAACTTTGCGTGGAAGATGGGCAGCAGGAAATAGTTCAGCTATGGCAGTATCCACTGAACCAGTTCCATCAATAACTTTTCTTGTTGGCGCTGGAAATTTTGATAGTATTGGACAAATTCATCCTGCTTTAATGGATAGAATTTATGGTTATGGCAAAGTTGTAAAAATGAATAATGATATGCCAAATACAATTGCAAATCGGAGAAAATATGTTCAATTTATTGCTCAGGAAATCAATCGATTTAATCTAATTCCTTTTAATAGAGAGGCATGCATAGAAATAGTTGAAGAGGGAAGACGAAGGAGCAATAAACGTGAAGCTTTATCCACTAGATTTAGACCTTTGATATCTATAATAAAAACTGCAGGAACTTTAGCAATATCCGAAAAATCAAAAATAGTTAGGAAGAAGCATGTTCTGGAAGCTTTAAATGAACATTGTAAAACTATCCAACAACAATTATTAGAGCATGAAATACATGAAAGAGGAAAATTGCTAGAAATTCAAACTAAAGGCGTTAAACTTGGACAAATACATGGATTAGCTGTTGTACTTGATCCTTATAGTGGTGAGAAAACTGGTAATATACTTGGTGTGAAGGCTCAACTTGTTAAAAAAACTGAACTTCCTAGAGATAAACCTCTTAAAGGCTATTATGATGTAACAGGAGTAGCCAAAGGACAGACTTTCATTTCTGACAGCATTTCAAAGGTGAGAAGTGTAATTCTTAGAAAATATAGAGTTGATATAGCCCAAGATTATATGACGCATATAGATTTTGCACAATCTTATGGTGTTGATGGCCCTTCAGCAGGGGTTACTATGGCGATTCTATTGTGTTCCCTTATAGAAGGAAGACCTATTCGACAAGATATTGCTGTAACAGGAGAAATAAATTTGAGTGTTAATGGTGAAATTCAAATCACGGCTGTTGGCGGAGTACATGAAAAAATTAAGGCTGCTGAAGCATGGGGATTTAAAAAAGTTGTTATTCCTAAGAAAAATTATTTCCATTCAATTGATCCTAAAGATTATTCAATTGATGTTGTACCAGCAGCCACTTTAGATGATTATTTAAAAGAATGTTTGATCGAGAAACATTTTCTTCAGCTTCCTATAAAGAAAATATAATTGATCAAAATTAAATATTTTTTTTAATTTTTCTTCGAAAATAGCTTTAATCTTAGATTCTGACATTAATAATTTATTTATTTAATCATTTTTTGATAATTTAATTTACCTATTTTTACATTTTTTAATTATATTTTATATATTCGATTATTTTCGATTTTTTTTTGAATAATTATTCAGCTAAAAACTTATTCTATTAAAATTATTTAATCAAATTGAAGAGATTTATTTAAAAAAAAATATACTTCAGAATTAAAATCCTTAATTTTTAACAAAATTGGTAAATAATTTGAAGTTTTAATATCAAAATTATCTAACTATTTATAATTCGAATAAATTCGTATGATAAAAATTATTTTATTTTTTAATCGGATAATTAAAATCTAAATGATCAGTAAATAGGCTATTTTTTAGTACATCTTAAATAAAAAATTCAAATTTATTAAAAAATTTAATATTTGAAGATATGTTTATCTTTTATAGCTTAGCAATCTACTTAATGTATAAATGATGAAGAAAAAAAATCACTTTAACACTATAACAAGCAGAGAAATGCAGGCTTTAGAAATCAATAGTGAATATTATGGGATCTCTCTGTTGCAATTAATGGAAAATGCAGGCAGTGCTGTAGCGAAGGAAATTGCCCGTCGTTTTCCAAAAGAAAACGTAGTTATTTTCTGTGGCTTAGGTGGAAATGGTGGAGATGGATTTGTTGCGGCAAGACATTTATTAGCCTTAGGTTTTAAAGTTTCTGTTATAATAGTAGGAAAAAGTAAATGGATAAAGCATAAATCAACATTAAAGAATTGGATTTCTCTGCAAAATTTTCGTAAAGATCTTGAAATTAAGGAATTTTTAGATAGTTCTGATGTATTAGAAGTTGATTCGAAAATAGTGGTTGATGCTCTACTTGGTACAGGAAGTAAAGGAAAATTAAGGCAGCCAATTCGCAAAATTGTAGAATTTGTAAACTCTTTAGATGCAAAAAAAGTATCAATTGACATCCCCACTGGAATTGATTCAGATTCCGGAGAAGTATTAGGAGACGCCATCAAAGCGAATTTAACGATAACTTTCCATAAAATCAAACAGGGATTACTTAATGCAAGAGAATATTGTGGAGAATTAATTGTAAGCAAAATTGGTTTACCGAATCAAATTGAGAAATTCGCGGGTCCAGGAGACATTTTTTTAGTTAAAGATTACCGAGCCTCAAGCAGTCACAAAGGAGATTTTGGTCGCTTATTGGTTATTGGAGGAAGCAGAGTTTATTCTGGAGCTCCAGCATTGGTTTCTTTGAGTGCTTTGAGAACGGGTACAGATCTTGTATATACTGCAAGTCCCGAAAAAACTTCTTTCGCAAATTCTGCTCTTTCGCCAAATTTAATTACGATTAAACTTAAGGGGAAGCATGTAAATTTAAATAATTTTGAAAAGTTGATTTCTTATATCAAAAATGTTGACGCAATAATTATTGGTCCTGGTTTAGGTTTGCATAAAGAAACTGTAGAGCTTATAGAATTATGTATTAACGAGATTGAAAAAAAAGCTAAACCTCTTCTTTTAGATGCTGACGGCATAAATGCATTTTCTACATTTAAAAGATCTCTTAAAAACCCAGTTATTTTTACTCCTCATGCAGAAGAATTTAAACGATTATCAGGAATAAATTTGCCAGAAAAAATTGAGGATAGAGTAAAAGAAGTTAAAAAATTAGCTTCAGAATTAAATGCAATAGTTTTGTTAAAAGGAGAAACTGATATTATAAGCGATTCCAAAAAAATAAAATTGAATAATACAGGAAATCCTGGAATGACCGTAGGAGGAACCGGTGATATTCTTTCAGGAATTATTGGTGGATTATTAGCCAAAAAAAATGATCCTTTTGAAGCTGCAGTTGCAGGTGCCTTTGTTAATGGAGCAGCAGGAGATTTCGCCGTCAATAAATTAGGATATCACCTTATTGCCACTGATATATTAGATTGGATTCCTTATGTGTTTGAAAATCCAATGAATCATTTTAGGGTGAAAAATATCTATGGAAAATAATCCAAGATTGACTGTGTATCATGCCGATCAATGTGCGCCCAAGAAATGTACAGGATTAAAACTTAAAAGATTTGGATTTGCTAGAATTGTAAAAAAGATTAAATTTCTACCTAAGCGAGCAATTGTTTTAAATCCTTTTTCTAAAATTGCATTTTCCGCTTCAGATAGGAATAGAATTCAAGATTTTGGTTTAGTTGCTTTAGATTGCAGTTGGGATAAAGTTCAAAATGTTATTCTTAAACATGTAAAAGGGACCTCGAGATGTTTACCGATATTAATTGCAGGAAATCCAGTGAACTATGGAAAAACCACCAAATTAACAACTGTGGAAGCTCTATCTGCAGGTCTTTATATTTCAGGATTTAAAGAAAAAGCAAAAACTATTTTGTCTGTTTTTTCTTGGGGACATAATTTTTTTGACTTAAATTATGAATTATTAGAGAGATACTGTTTAGCCAAAAATAGTACAGAAATTATTCAAATCCAAGAATCTATTTCCAAAGATAAATAATAATTATAGAACTGTGTTTTGGAGATGCTTTTGTATACGCAAATACTTGATTTATTATTAAACATATTTTTTAGATCATTAATGTAATTAATCTAATATTTTTATTGTAATTTTAATTTTTTTTTAATCTGGCTCTTATTCTAATCTCAATATTGATATCTATATTTATAATTATATTATTGGGCACAAAATATGTTAAAAAAAGAGTATAGCATTCGAAACTCATTTCTCGAATTAGTTTTAGGTGACATTACAGAAATGAATACTGATGCAATTGTAAATGCTGCTAATTCTTCTCTTTTAGGTGGTGGAGGAGTAGACGGAGCAATACATAAAAAAGGAGGACCAAAAATACTTCAAGAATGTAAAAAAATCAGAAAATTTTATTACCCTAATGGTCTTCCAACTGGTGAAGCAGTGATTACTTCTGGAGGTAAACTAAAGGCTAAATATGTTATCCACACCGTTGGTCCTGTATGGAGTGGGGGAAATCATGGAGAATCGCGACTATTAAAAAAAGCCTATTATTCTTCTTTAAATTTGGCTTTGGAAAAAGAATTAACTAGTGTTTCATTTCCATCAATTAGTACAGGTGCATATAATTACCCTGTACAAGAAGCTAGCTATTTAGCATTGAAAACAATAAAAAATTTTTTTTATAAAAATTCAGAAATTACAAAAATTGTTATTGTGCTTTTTTCAAAAAAAACCTTTAATATTTATTTATCAACTGCTCAAATGTTATTTTTACAATAAAAAGTATAAATTGCATTTTCTTACTTCATTAAGTTTTTCGCTTTCTCCAAATCTAGAGGAGTATTAATATTTAAAAAAGTTTGAAGAGTAGGATCATATTTTCTAAGACTATTAGTTGAAATATAACATACATCATCAATTCTTTGTATCATAGCGCTAACTTTTTTTTCTTTATTAGCTATTGCATCTTTTGCTGCAGTAAACGCTATTTTTGTTTTATATACTGCGTGCAATGGTTCAATGTGACCATTAGGCCACCGAGGTATTATTGCATTTTTATCTTCACATAACTTTATCAATAAAAAAAGAATTTTTTTTGATAAAAATGGAGTATCAAAAGGAATAATTAACGAATATTCTTTTTTAGAATTAATTAGTCCTGTATAAATTCCAGCCAATGGTCCTATATCATTGTAGAGATCTAAAAAATATTTTATTTTTAAATTCTTTACTTCCTTTGAATATAATTCAATCTTTCTATTAGAGTTAGTCACAATAAATATTTCATCAGTTATTAAACTAGCAATTTCGGTAACATACATAATTAGAGATCTATTAGCGATTTTAAGAAGCCCTTTATCAGTTCCAAATCTACTTGAAAATCCTCCAGATAGAATAATAGCTGTAATCTTCAATTATGCCCTCACCTAATTTGGATCTTTATGAATTCAGTCGTTCTATAAGGTTTTTCTATATTTTTTAAAAAATCTATATTCTACATGTTTAATAATTCTTAAAAAAGAAAAAAGGAATTTATATTTCGTTTTTTTCGATTCTTGTTGCTATTTCATCCATAATTTTTGTGAATGGATGATTTGGTTTGTCTTCTACAAAAATTAGATTGCCTTGCGATTTTAGCACCTCGCAAAAACATGGTACTAAACCAAGTAAAGATACTTGATATACTTCTTTAGCTCTTTTGTTTAGTTCTTCTTTTTTTGAATCAAGATTTGCATCTAAGATCTTATTTATAACAACTCCAGTCTTCTTTTCAAATAGATTATATAATTCCCTTAACATTCGACTTGTTCCGTTTACATCAGATCTATCGCTAGTTGTAACAACTATAACTAAATCAGCTGATACAATTGCGTTTATTGAGGAGTATTGAAGACCAGGACTTGTATCAAAAACGATAAAGTCAAAGTTTTGTTCTTTTAATAAAGTGTTTCTTAAAGATAGCAATCTTCCTAGAGCGCGCATTTCCCATTTTCTATCTTTTGCAGACATATCTCTTATTGCTTCAGTGGAAGGATTTGCTAGACCAGCAAATAATTTACCTTTATTTAGTCCTTTTCCATTAGTTTCTTGAAGAATTTTATTGATTGTTGATGCTCCATTTAGATAATCATTAATCCATAAGTTGGAATCTTCCATTTTAAGAATTGAAAATAAGCTTGGTGCTCTGAAATCCAAATCTAATATTGCTACTTTTCTGCCGCGTTTAGCTAAACTTGCCGCAAGATTAACTGATAATGAGGTTTTGCCTGTTCCGCCTTTATATGAATGAACTGCAATAATACTTTTCATTTTTATTTATCACTCCTGATTATCTCTATCAGCAAAGAAGTATGCTTTTCTTCCAACTCTTTCTTTTTTCAAATATCCCATTATAACTAGTTGATTTAGATATGCGCTTTCTACAGCACGAGCACGACTAGTTTGATTAGCAATTTCTTGAGCAGTAGCTCGTCCATATCTGCAAATAGTCATTGCGGTTTTCCGTAGATGATCTGGCATTGATAATAAAGTCATCACATCCAATGAGGCATCTGGAAAAGATTGTATTTCTTTTTTATCATGTCTCTGTAGCTCAATCATAACTTCCATTTTATCATTTAATCTCTCAAGATTTTCCTTTATTTTCTCAAGTATGTTTAAAGGTTTTTTGCCAGAGAGAATATCATTTTTTTTCAAAGAGTTTCCCCAAATGTGTTTATCTGCTGTACAAAAAAGGTATCACTATATTGTTTATTAAGTCTTACTAAACTATAGTAATTATTTTAAGCCTTGATCAACTTTAATTAGTAAGCCTAAATAATCATAATTGACCCAGATAAACACAGCTATCAGTAAATAAAATAAGAAAATTATAGTTGATGAAAAAATTTAGAATGGAACTGGCATAAGATTTCTTGATTCTTCTACAATTGGAAGAACTTGCTTTAATTCCCTAAAGTATTTTAATACAGTAATTCCTCGTTGAGTTATAGCGTACACAACTCTGCGTTTACCAATAGTTCTTTCTTCAACTAAATTCTGTTTGATCAAAAATTCTAAGTATTCCTTAAGGACGCTGCAATTTACGTTAGCTTTGTACATCACATGAGTAAGTTTTAGCGGACCTCGTTGTGCCAATACCCTTAAGATATCAACATACATTTCAAGTTTTGATCGTCGCATTTAAAGCCCTCTTTTTTTCTGGTATTCTACGTTATAGTATAAAGCTTTTATGTAGTACAGATATACATTTAGCTCCATCATTTTTTATTCGAGGCCAATATTTAGGCGAGTTATTTTTAACATTTTTAATCTATTTTCTGATGCAGCAATCACATAATCTATCAATATTTCTTGAAATTCTGTCAATAATTCCCTAAATTTTCATAAAAAACTAAAAAAAAGAAGGGGTCTAATTTTTTTCTTTAATAATCACTTTATTTTACTTAAAATTTATTAATATTTACAGATTAAAGCAAATTCACATATTCTTGAAAATAGAAACGATATTAAAAAAAAATAATTATTTTCTAGGACTAAAAACTGAACAAATTAACGTTTATACTAATGGTGGTTTGTAGATCTTTTTTTACTTAAAACTTTATCAACCCAATTTCTAAATTTTTTTGATGGCGGCATCTTTAGATAAAGTTCTTCTCTATTCGCTTCATAGAGTTTATTCTCTTTTGATAAAAATTCGGCTGCTGTAATAATCCTATTTCCGTTTCTTTTTGCTTGCCTAAACAATCTTTTAGATTTATATCTCCAATTTTTATCCCTTAAAATATGATGTTCTATAATTGTCAAAGGAATCTTTCTCACAATTTTTTCCATGTTTTTAATTCCAGAGTTGATTTTTAAATCATCAACAATGTGTTTACTTAAATAAAGAGGAGGACCACCAATCAAAATTAATTGCGGATTATAAGAAAGAATTTGATTCAATATATTATCAGACATGGGCCCTTGAACATCAGGTGCAAATATAAATTTTTCATTTTCAAATTTAACAAAAAGCATAATTACCCACCCCAAAGAGTTATCTTCTGGTCCATGAGAAACAGCTTTTGAAAATTTTAATTCTGTATCCTTCCCAAAAATGAAAGTTTTATCATCCGCTATTTCAATTGATTGAAATTTATTAGATAATTTATTAAATTTTTTTGCACGTTTTTTTTGTTTTCTTGTAATATAATCAAAAGGCGATTTTACCAATAACCGTTTTCCGCTATATACTCTTTGGGCTGATATTTCAGCCTCCGTCCAATTTACTATCCAATCCTCATGTGATGGTGTAAAGTGATCATAATGATAATGGCTTATGGTAATAATTTTTACTTTTTTTGCAACTTCTTGAATTCTTTTTCTTAATTCAGCAATAGCTTGATATTCTAAAGGATGAGGCATTAGATTGAATCGATAAGGACACAGAGAAATCCCTGCATCCAATAAAATACTAATATCTGGAGTTTCTACTAGACTGCACATTGACCTTACACCTAAGCTTTCAGACGCTATTGGCAATATCTTTATTTTCTTTAACACAAGTTTTCGCTCAATAACAATAGTAAAAAATGCTTATATGAATTAACATATTATACAAAAAAATAAATATTGGAATATTACTATTGAACAATACTCCAGATAGAGCTTTTTATTATATTTTTTCTCATATTACGAAATTAACTAATTCTCCAATTTTTTTTCCTTTAGCTTTTTCAAAGGCAAGTTGAGCTGTCACAGCATCTTGGATAGCTAATCCAGTTGACACAAAGACGGTAATTTCAGAATTATTTGTTCTTCCAGGTTTCAGTCCAGCCACTATTTCCCCTAATTCACCATATACATTGCTACTGTCTATTAACCCTGAATGTAAAGGCACATTTATTTCACCGCTGTGGGCTGCTTGGTTCCAATCGTCTACCACAATCTTAGCATTAGTTAGAATCTTGGGATCTAATTCTTGTTTTCCAGATGCATCTGCTCCAATACAGTTTATATGGACTCCTGGAGAAAGCATACTTTTCTTCACAAGCGGTATCACTGATGGAGTTGTGGTTATAATCAAATCCACTTCAGAAGTTGCTTCTTTAATTGATTGAGCTGAAAAAAAACGGTATTTTTTTCCATATTTTTTTTTGGCTTCATTTATAAAAGCAAGTATACTTTCTTTGGTTCGACTCCAAACTTTTATTCCCTCAATTGTATCAATTAAACTTAAAATAGCTAATAATTGGGTTCTCGCTTGTATTCCAGCTCCAATAAATCCTATTCTTTTGCAATTTTCTTTAGCAAGATATTTCACAGCAATAGCTCCAGCAGCTCCCGTTCGCATATTAGTGATAGTTGTCCCACCCATTATTGATAAAGGAAATCCTGTTTTTGGATCAATTAAAATTATTGTAGCCATTACTGTGGGAATTTTATATCGGCTTGGATTATTAGGATGTACATTCACAATTTTTACTGCAGATATTTCTAATTTATCTAAAAAAGCCGGCATAGATCTTAAGTCTCCTTGCTCTTTATTGAAATTTAGATAAATTTTTGCGGGCATTTGAATTCTATTTAATCCTTTCTCTCTAAATGCATTTTCTACACTAGTTATCACTTCAGATATTTGTAAAAGATCTTTTACTTCATTATCAGTTAATAGTAAAGTTTTCAATAATTTCACAATATTCGTATCTTTTTATCTTACATTAATATTTTTTTAAAAAAAATACCTATAGTTATTTTTTAATTTTTAAGAAAAATATTTGATAATGGAATTATTACACTCCAAAAGTAAACTTATAAGAATCTGAAAGGTTTAATAATATTCAAAAGAATCTCAATAAATTTACTATTTTTTAAATAAAATTTAATTAGAGAAAGACACAATTCAGATTCTAGGCGATGACGACTCTGGCCCCGAAGACTTATTGGATGATTTGGATCTTGAGTGCGAACAGGCATTTGGAAAATTTCAAAGTTAAATATTCTGAATGCCTGTTAGGAGCCTTTATTATTTAATTTATTATCTTTTGTTTTCTCCTTTAAATCTTCCAATGTATAACTTTTTTCGATTGATCTATATGTTTAAAGGCATATTATAAATGCACAGAATTATTAAATTCATATATTTTTTCAATTCCAAAATAATTAATATTAATGTTTATTTATTTATTATAAAACCTAAGTTGTAGCATTCAATATAAAAGGTAATATAATTGACCAAGTTATCCATGAAACCATAAGATCCACATAGAAAGTAGTCCAATCTAGTCCAAAGGATCCTAAATAAATAGCTGAAAGCATAGCTAATATGAAAGCAAAAATAATCGAAAATAGAATTAATTTTTTTTTATTAAATTTCACAAATTATTATTATTCTTCTTATTATTAATGGCTTTGAAAAAGAAATTATGTGTATTCCCTAAACGTATGATCGCATTTGGTACAACGCATAAATTGGGTTGAAGATTCGTCTCCTCCCCTAGTTTGCACCTGCCAGACATATACTTTTTTATTACCACATTTAGGGCACTCAATTTTTAATGTTGGCAGTGTGTTCAATTTTTGCTCCTCTTTAGTAATAACCGTTACATATTTCTGAGGATTTTCTTTATGGTTTAAGACTTTCTTTGTTATAGCTTCTTTCGTTTCCTTTTGAGAGTAGCCACATTTTAGGCATGCAAGACTTATTTTAATTTTTTTTTCACTTTTTATTTTTTTTGGTGTAAGTCGAGATCCACATTTAGGACAGAATTCCATTATTTAGCGCCTTTTTCTGATTACTTATTAGCAATTAGGTCTCTTTTAAGATGTATAGAAAAATATAAGTTTTTTGAATAAGTAATCTATGTATGATTAATTTATGATCACGATCAATAGATATTAATTTTATAATTTTTTTTTAAATAGAATCTTTTAATTTTTAAAGTTCTTTCCATAAATTTAATTTTTGTTTCTTTAGATCATTTCTTTTTCGTTGTAAAAATTTATACACCGTTGTATGTTGACTTCCATTAATTATCATCTGGATTGCATTTCTAGCTATTTCTAATTGAGTGAAGGTTCCAATTATTCCGATTGTGTGACCATATATTACCAAAGAGGTTTCCGTTAATTCTTCAATCAATCTTCTGGTTTTTCCATTTGATCCAATTACACGGCTTTTCACTCTGCGTATATCTGAGTCAGAATGCCCAAAAATTAAACGCAAGTCCACAAAATCAAAAATTTCATCAGCGTTCCGAATCAATCTAAATGCTTGATTAGGAGCAAAACCTCTACCGATTGCCGAGATAATATCTTTTGCAGTAAAAAGAGTAGAAGGATCAACAGATTTTTGCTTTTGAGTTATTGCAACACCGCCGGAACTACTCTCAATTTGCAGTTCCACATCTAATTTATTTTCAATATACTGCTTAATTTTTCCTTCAGATCCAATTAATACACCAAGTCTTTCTCTAGGAATACGGACAAATAATCTTAAACTAGTTATTTTTATTCACTACCATTTTACAAGCTTTCTTAATAGGATAAACCTTAACATTTAGCCTTTTAAAGAATTTATTAATATTTTCTATATCTCTTTTTAATAATTCATCTGCTAATGGGTGTGTTGAAGGAACTGCTTGAGACATATCAAAAATAACAGGAGTCTTATTCCAAATCATTATATTATATTCGCTTAAATCACCATGAATTAAATCAGCTTTCTGATAGAGGGTTTTTACATAATTTAATATCATTTTATAAATTTTATCTGGATTTTTCGGATAAAAATTCTTCAGGGATGGTGCCCGAATTCCTTCTTTTCCAATAAATTCCATTACTAGAACATTATTTTTCACGGCAATAGGTTTAGGAACACGAATATTTACATTATAAGCTTGTTCTAAATTTCTGAATTCTTTTTTTGCCCAAGTAAAAATTAGAGATTTTGTATCATGTTTTACTCTTTTAAACCTATAATCTCCATGAATATATTTTAGCATTCCTTTCTTAAATTCAGCTGAAGAAGTTAAGTAAACCTTTACAGCCAAATCTTTACCCTTTAGATCTTTACCCCAATAAACTCTTGATTCTTTTCCAGCATTTACCACACCATTGAGCTCCCCTAAAATTCCTTTTTTGAGCAGAGAATATATCACCATGAATGTAGCATTATCAAAAACTTCTTCAACTGTAGCTCGTTCACTAGATATATCATGTTTTAGCATTTTATCTCTTTTTTCGATTGCCCTTTCTTTATGATTAATTCTTTCATGAGCTTTTCTAGACATAGACTTTCATCATCTAATAGATAATCAATATTATAACTACTTTTAAACTGAATAAATTGAATTTATCTCAAATTAAGATATTTAATTATTTATCCACATTTACTATCAATTATGCTTAAATTTTCTTAATCATATGTCATATTAATAACGGAGTTTTGATTATTGGAATACGTTTTTAATGTTCCATATAAAAATAATATTAAACTAAAAAATATCATAGAAAAAATAAAAGAAAATAAAAAATTGCTAACGTATTGGAAGTGCTCAAATGTTATGGCGATTGATCGTATGTCCTATACTGATCATGGTCCAACCCATGTAAAAATCGTGGCTAATTTAGCATTAAAATTTCTCCGGATGCTAATCAATCAAAATATCAAACCTAGTATAGTAATTAATTATGGATTAAAAAACGAAGATGCAGAAGTAGTTGTTGTTCTTGGATCTATCTTTCATGATATAGGTATGATTGTTAATAGAGAAAATCATGAAAAATATAGTGCTTGTTTAGCCTTAGAATTTATTGATAATCTATTAAATACAATTTATTCTGAGGAAGAAAAGGCAATAATCAGTTCAGAAGTACTACATGCTATTGTAGCACATGAAAAGCCAAATAAATCTCTAACCGTTGAGGCAGGAATTATTGGTATTGCAGATGCATTAGACATGGAGGCTGGAAGGGCTAGAATACCTTTTAAATCGGGAAAAGTAGACATACATTCGATCTCTGCCCTTTCGATAGACAGAGTGCAAATAATTGAGGGAATTAAAAAACCTATAAAAATAAAGATTTTAATGTCAGATGCAGCAGGAATTTTTCAAATTGATGAGTTGCTCAAACCAAGGATTGAAAAATCTGGACTAAAAAAATATTTTCATGTTATTGCAGAAGTAAATTGCAGTAATAATAAAAAAATTATTGATAAATTTGAGATATAATACTTTAAATTGGAGATTAATTAATGAAAACTAGAATTGAAATAGATCCCTTAGGTAAAAAAGCAATTCCTAAAGATGCTTATTATGGTATTCAAACCTTAAGAGCAGTAGAAAATTTTCCTGTAAGTGGAATAAAAGAACCATGGATTTTTATTAAATCATATGTTATGATTAAAAAAGCTGCTGCAATCACTAATGCAAATCTAGGTAATTTAGACTTTAAAATCAAAGACGCGATCGTAAAGGCTTGCGATGAAATTTTAGCTGGTAATTTATTAAATCAATTTGTAGTTGATGTATTTCAAGCTGGTGCAGGAACTTCTTTTAATATGAATGTGAATGAAGTTTTGGCTAATCGAGCATTAGAAATATTACAAAAATCAAAAGGGGACTATCTAAGCATAAACCCTAATGACCACGTAAATATGAGTCAATCGACAAATGATACTTTTCCAACAGCAGTTAATATTTCAATTTTATTTGCTCTTCAACCATTAATTCGTGAAATTGAAGAACTGTCAAATGCTTTTAATAATCTAAGTTTAAAACATATTGATGATCTAAAATCTGGCAGAACGCATCTTCAAGATGCAGTACCAATAACCATTGGTGATGAATTTGGAGCTTATTCTTCAGTTTTAAAAAATTCGGGTAATCAAATTAATAAACAGCAAAATAACCTTTATGAAATTGCTTTAGGAGGAACTGCTGTAGGTACAGGAGCGAATACTCATCCTGAATATAAACTTCAAGTTATTAAAAACTTAAGAAAAGTCTGCGGATTTCCGATTAAGGCTGCAAAAAATCCATTTGAAGCCCTTCAAAGTTGCAGATCTGTACAAACAATATCAAGTGCATTAAAAGAGGTAGCTTTGGAACTAATTCGAATTTCAAATGATCTTAGACTTTTATCATCGGGTCCCACAACAGGATTAAATGAGATTACTCTTCCTGCTGTTCAGCCAGGATCATCAATTATGCCTGGTAAAGTTAATCCAGTAATGGCAGAATGTATGAATATGATAGGATTTGAAGTTTTGGGAAATGATTTAACGGTATCATTTGCTGTTCAAGCTGGACAGCTTGATTTGAATGTTATGCTACCTGTAATAGTTCATAAAATTCTTTCATCAATATCAATCTTAACAAACTATTTACCAATTTTTAGAAAAAAATGTATTGAAGGAATACAAGTAAATATTACTCGTTGTTTGGATTTTGTAGAGAATAATCCATCATTAGCAACTTTTTTAGCACCTTACATAGGATATCTAAAAGCAAGCGAGATTGCTAAAAAAGCCTTAAAGGAAGGCAGATCTATAAAAGAAATTGCATTAGAAAAAAAGATCCTAACAAAGAAAAAACTTGATGAAATACTTGATTCTAAAAATTTTATTGGAAAATAGAAAATTGTTTATTAGGACGTTGTTCCAAAAATGCTGAATAACACCATTTTATCTGTGTAAGTTGAATCAGATTTCGCATCAATTTCAATAGCCCAAATAATATTTTGAGAGGAGAGAAGATGCAGCATATCATCATTGGTAAGCCAAATAGTAGTACTATTAGTAAATACTTTTTCAACTGAAGTGGGAGAATAAGTGTTATCTATAAATAATAATCGAATTCTGACTGTTATAATCTCTCCATTTTCGAATAAACCTAAAACTTGTAACTTCGCTTGAAAAGTAGTAATCGTTGAAGGCCTAATATGAAAACTCTCAAGACTTCCATAGTTGTTATTTAATCCAATCTCGATCAACTTATTTTCTTCTTTAAATATTCCGCCTGTACCGGAAATCCAAATACTATGTGGATTATTTATCTTTGAAGTCCAATTCCCTAAAAAAGTAACTCCTTGAGAAAGAATTGGCGCTGGATCAGCATTTTCACCAATATTTATTCCAAATAAATTTTTAGGAATCGATGCAAAAGATTCAAAAACAACTCCCCAAAGTAATGTTTGAAACATTGAACCATCAACCATTAAACCTACTTGATTTGATTGACCATATTCACCAATCCAAAACCTTGATTTTTGTATCTGACTGTCAGAAAATTCAGCTTGATTCTCAATTTTTATACCAATAGAATTATCAGGTAAATTAAAAAAGCAGCCTTTTATCTCTGAGCTTGCATAGGAACCAGTTGCATTTTCAATGGGTGTTTTAAAAATTATAGATTCTGTACAATTGATAAAATGAGAATCTAATATTCGTGTACCTTCGCTCCAAGTATTTGTGTTCGTAACTTCGATTGCTTTATTACAATTCTGAAAAAGCATATCTGAGATAGTAGTTGAAAAAGAGTTTTGGATTCTTAATGTTGTGTTGATAAATATTAAACCTGAAATATGATTATATTGGGAACTTGTATAATTATCACCCAAAATAATAATTTTTTTTCCATTCCCTTCTAATTTTGCACCATGGCTTGAAATCTGAATATTTTTTTTATTGTAAGCTATAATATCTGATTTGAGTGAATATTCGCCATTTTCTAAGTGAATAAGCTTGCCCTTATCGATGGCCTGATTAATTACAAAGGAAGCATCATTTGATACAAATTCAATTTTCCCATTTAATTGATTTTTAGCTTTATAATTTTCGTTATCACTAAAAATAATAAAATCAAAAGGTGAATCATTAATATTTTCTTTGAAGGATAGTCTTAGATCAACAATTAAATATGAATTAATTAAAACAATTATTAATGTTGTAATTAGTATAATAGATATTGAGCGATTAGATAGAACTAATTTCATCCTATTTTCAACCTTGAAATGTAACCATCAATTTATAATAAGATTATGACTTAATAATCCCCTTAAAGATCATTTATTTACTTTCATACCGCTAATGAAATTATTTTGCTTCTGTATAATTTTATTATATTTATCATCCAAAGAAAAAACCGATGATTAAGCCTGCAACTAAACCTAAACCAATAGGTAATATTCCAGTGATTACAGTTATATAATGAATAATTAAGGGTCCATAAGTATCTGAAATACTTTTGAGTAATGAGAGATTTATTGTTAAAAACCCTAAATAACTAAAAATAAGGGTGATTATAGCAAAAATAATTATAATCTTAAAGAATTTTTTGATTAAAAGACCAATCACTAAACCTATAAAAAATGGAATAGCCATCACAAGTATTATAGGTATACCATTAATGTTATTGGAAAAAATCAGGCCAAGAAGCTCATTTAGCATCCTATCACTATCTTCAATATTAAATATTAGACTTTTACAATTTGTGCATGAGAAATTCCTTCAATTTTCAATATAGCTGCCGGGTGTACAAAGCCTTTTTTTATTGCTTTTTCAACACAAATATTTCCCACTAGATTGACTATAGTTGAATTTTCGATCATACTTATTGCTTGTTCCACTGATATTTTTTTTCCATAATAAAACTCATTCGTAATTTTGAATACAATTTTTCCTTCAGTTAAAGTCCTGCCTAGTAGGTTTTCATCACAAATACTCAATAAAACATTCTTGCCTTGCTTTCGAATTTTTACATAGACATCCAATTTCTAAGCCGCTCTAGATTTGCTTTACCGATGAGCGTGCACCGCATGCATTACATTCTAGAAAATGTAAACGCTTTTCTTTTACAATTTTTGTATCAGGGCGTTTACAAACTGGACAAATCACATGAGTTTGTAGATATCTTTGTAATAATCTTTGAAAACTATCGCGTTTGAATTTACCTTGAAAAATTGCCCTTCCGTTATGAAAAGTAGCAGCTGTCGCCATTTCTCTACTTAAAAATTTTAATATATGTTGAGGATCACGATCTAACATATCTGATATTTCTTTGAAATTAGATATTATTGTTCTTATACCAACTGTTGTGATATATATCCTTGGGAGTTCTAATCTTTCCTGTTTTGTTGAAACAGATGGCATTTGTGAACAAGCCCTTTCTAGCAGTTCATCATAATCATACTTCAAATGGTTTCTCACGATTATGAAAAAGAACTGATATAGTAAATAAATATTATTTTTCTAATTATGTTATTTTTATATAATTTGTAAGAATAAACTTCCGATCTAAAAACTATATTTTTTTTTAGCTAGATGATAATTATTTATTGATTGAAGTTTGCAATATTTAGTTAAAAGTAATAAAGAATTTATGTAAATCAAGATAGATGATAGTTTGTGTCAGATCAAAACGAATTTAAGGAAATTAAAAAAATAGAGCAAAATCTATTAGAAATAAGAGAGAAAATTGCATCACAAAAAGAAAATATTATTTTTCTTGTTGAAAAAAGAGATAAGTTGAATAAGAAGGTTAAAGAACTTGCTGAAGAAATTAAACAAAAAAAAGTTGAACGAGACAAACTTAATATTACAGTAAAAAATCTAAAAGAGAAGCGATTTTTTACACATTTAAAAATACAGAAAAAAATTGATTCTATTAAAAAATATAAAAGAAATATTGAACTAATAAAATTAAAAATCACCAAAAAGAATTACCAAGATCTTAAGAAAGAGTTTGATGATATCGAATGGAAAATTCAAACAAATATTCTTGAGTTAGATGAAGAAAAAGAATTAGTTAAACGAGCTAAAATCCTTGGAACGCAAATAGGCAGATATAATAAAATAAAAAAAGAAAAAGAAGAAATTAAGAAATTAAACTCAGATATTCAGAATTTAGATAAATATGCTAATAAAATACATATTGAACTTATTAAAAATGCAACTAAAAGTCAAGAAATACACTCAATAATTTCATTAAAAATTGATGAATTAAAAATAATAAAAGCCAAAGCTAACGATATTCACCTAAATTATTTAGAATTAATTAAAAACATTAAACCTTTGCACATTAAAAAACACGAATTAACTCGAAGAAAAGAGGAGTTTCTTGTTCAATTGACAGAAAAAGAAAAGAGAAAAAGAAAAGAGGTAGAAAAGAATCTTAAGGAAAAAATTAAATCTGATGCGAGGATCAAAATTAAAAATAAAGAAAAACTTAGCTGGGATGAATTCAAGCTACTAACTGAGCTTGAACCTAAAAACAACAAGTAATAATAAATTGGATTTATTTGTCAATAAATAAGGAAAAATTATAGATGACCAAAAAGGAATTGAGAGAAGAAGAAAAGGAGAAACGTATCCTTATTTTGTGTGTAGATAGAGATGGTGATCTAATGGCTAAGGCTGAAATTGAGACTCCGCTTTTTGGTCGAGATTCTAATTTAAATTCTGCTGTTTCTTTAGCTTTGCATGATCCAGAAGAACCTGATGCTAATGCAATGTTTGAGGCTGTACGTCTTTTTGATCGGTTGCAAAATGAAAAATTACCTAACGAAAATTTTGAAATTGCCACAGTATCTGGATTACAAAGAGGTGGAGTAACAGCAGATCGCAAGATAGTTAAAGAACTAAAAGATATTTTAGAGGCTTTTAACGCAAATGAAGTAATATTGGTTTCAGATGGATATTCTGATGAAGCCGTATTACCACTCATAGAATCTAGAGTTCCTGTTTCATCTGTTCGAAGAATAATCATCAAGCACAGCGAATCCATTGAAGAAACTGCTGCTCTATTTTCTAGATACTTACAACTCATTTGGAGCAATCCTCGGTATGCAAGACTGGCTTTAGGAATTCCCGGTCTTTTGCTGTCTTTATTTGGACTTTTTTACATAATGGATTTATTGAATTATTATTTAATTGCAATTACTTTCATTTTTGGGGGTGTGTTGTTAGTAAAGGGTTTTGGAGTAGATAAAACGGCAAAAAATTTTTACAAATGGGCTCAAGATTATTCCCCTCCACCTTTGCCAGTACAAATCTCAAATTACGCAACAATTGCAGGAATATTATGTGTTGTTGTTAGTATATATTTAGGTTTTTCGAATGCATCAATTAATGCGTCTCAACCCCCCCCTATTGATTGGGCTGGATGGCTAGCCGAACTGCCAAAATTAGCTGGTTTCTTCATGAAAGGTTTTATGAACTTAATGATTGTTGGAATTAGTATAATATTATTTGGGAGAAGCATACGCTACTATTTTGAACGAAACCCCAAATTACTAAGAAATGCAGTTCTCATTATATCTGTTGTTTGGTCTCGTTGGATATTAGATGCCACAGCAAATATTCTTATTAGTCCTGCTATAGGCATTGATGATCCAATTTTCGCTAATTTAGTTTTTACAATAATAGTTGGAATTCTAATAGGAATTGCATCAATATTATTGGTAGTAATAATCCATAGATCAAAAAAAGATTTCTTCAAAGGTAATGATAAACAGGAGAATGAATTGGCTGAAGAATTACAGGCTATATAATATTAAAGTATACTATTATTTTGAATAAGCAATAGTAAACTTTAATTGATCAATCAAAACTTTACCTCTATTAAATTTAATTTAAATCATAGTTAAAAGTGCGATTTGAGATGCTAAAGAAATTTCTATCCATAATCGGAGCCTATAAGATTTATGAAAAATGGCTATGGCTACAGATAAAAAATGGTCCAAAACTAGAACATATAGCAATAATTATGGATGGAAATAGACGATGGGCCACTGGAAAAGAACAAAATCCATGGTTAGGACATCAGAAAGGTGCTGATACTGTTGAAAATCTATTAGATTGGTGTGATCAACTTGGAGTCAAGTTTGTTACATTATATACTTTTTCAACTGAGAATTTTAGCCGTAATCCTATGGAAGTTGATAAAATAATGAAAATTGCAGAAAGAAAATTCTGCAAATTATTAACTGATGAACGAATACATCGAAATAAAGTTCATGTAAAAGTTATTGGACGAGTAAATTTACTTCCTGAAAATTTGCAAAACCTTATCTACGAAGTTGAAAAAGCAACCGCAAATTACAATAAACAATTCTTAAATTTTGCTTTTGCATATGGTGGAAGAGCTGAAATCCTTGATGCAACAAAAACAATTGCACAAAAGGTAAAATTAGGAAAACTGAAAATAGAAGAAATTAATGAAAAAATCTTTGAACAATATTTGTATACTTCTCATATGCCAAAACAGGAACCAGATTTAATAATTAGAACTTCAGGAGAAGAAAGATTAAGTGGTTTTTTGCTTTGGCAATCTGCTTATAGTGAATTAGTTTTCCTAGATGTGTATTGGCCAGATTTTCGATTTATTGATCTCTTAAGGGCTATTCGTACCTTTCAGATTCGAAAAAGAAGATTCGGAACATAGAAATTTTAACCTCTTTTTTTAGTACTGATTATTGAAATTACATCTTGATCTTTTAATATCGCGTCTTCTCCTAATCTTAGTTTAGTTTTTGCGCTTATGGCATAAAGGAAATTTTCTCCTAATTCTGTATGAATTAAATATGCAAACTGTCTAGCAGTAGTTCCATAGGGAATTAAGTATGCATCTGGAAAAACTCTACCTTCATGATCTGAGAAATGTTCTAAATCTTCAACTGGATAAACAATTATCATCTTAAGTATTTCAAAGTAGGCTTTGTTAAGAGCTTCTTGAACGCCTGTATAACCATATTTATTTAAAACTTTTTTTCTTATTAATTTAAGTGCATTAAATTGATTCTGGGTTAAATTACTTCTATTAACTACTTTGAAATCAGAATCACCTGGGGTATAATCAATTAATTTTTTTTCAGCAGCTTTCCTCAAAACCAGTTCTGCTTCAGAACTACATGGAACTACTTTATAATTAAGTTCATACAATCTCTCGAGATTTTTTTTTGACTGAGGAAGATCAATTTTATTTGCTGCAATTAACATAGGCTTTGAAAGTTTCCTAAGGCTATCTACTAAAGTTAAAAGATTATCGTCTGTCCATTTTGTTGATTTTTTTGGATTAAGGCCAGAAGAGGAAATAGCATTTATAATATGATTTCGGCTAATTGCTAGACCACTCAATCGGTCTGCTAATAAGTCATATAGATCTTTTGATTCAACTTCTGAGATTCTAGAAATCTTGGACCAATCTTTTTTAATTATTGATAAAATCCAAAGATTGATTTCTTTTTCTAAGAACTTTATATCTTCTATTGGATCATTTTCTCCTGGAGCACATAAATGTCCTTCTGAATCTGTACATCCTGATAAATCAACAACGTTAATTAGAGCATCTGCTCGCCTAATTTCATCTAGAAATTTATTTCCTAACCCCTTTCCTTCCCAAGCGCCTGGCACTATTCCAGCGATATCGATTAATGATACTGGAATTAGTCTAGAATTGTTTATACAAAGAGAATTTCTTGGATTATCAATAACTTTGAATGTACTATGAACACAAGGAGTTCTAACGTAGCCAATTCCATGATTTGATTTTATCGTTGTGAAGGGATAATTTGCAATATCAACAGGTGCTAGTGTAGCGGAGCTAAAAAAAGTTGATTTTCCAGTATTTGGTTTTCCTACAATACCAAGCAAACGAGAATATGATTTGGGCATTTTGTTAATCACTTAATGAAATAAAGTAATTGAAATTAGTTGAACCTTGCAGTTTATATTTGTTGTTAATATCAATTTTTAACTAATCAAAAAAAGTAAAATGTATAGTTCAAAATACTTTAAAATTTAAAATAGAATTTTAGGTCTGATTAAATCAGATTTTTTTTATTCTTCGACCATTATCAAGGTTAGTGTTGATCTTACCTGATCCAAAGATCGAATTTTGGTTGTAACCATATCTTTTAGTTTTTCCATTGATTCTGCCTTAATTTTAGTAATTACATCGTATACACCATAAGAAAAATAAGCTTCTTCTATCCCTTCGATTGTTTTTAATACATTTAGAACTTTATCTTCTGCTCCAGATTCAACATTAATTAATACAAATGCTTTTGGCATAGACATCATCAATTTATTAAAAGAGCAATTGAGCATTAATATTTTTGCGTATATAATAATTAAATTATCAATATTGCAATTTATTTTTTGAAAAAATTACAACTTGGACAAATACAAAGAGTTATATTGATTTTTGTTAAAAATGTTGGTTATTATGAGGAAAGGTTGATGGTGCAAGTGCAGTATATTTTTGTAACTGGTGGTGTTTTGAGCTCCGTTGGCAAGGGTATTTTAACTTCATCAATTGGAAAAATGCTTCAGATAAGAGGTCTTAATCCGACTGTAATAAAGATTGATCCTTATGTTAATGTTGACGCGGGAACAATGAATCCGTATATGCATGGTGAGGTGTTTGTTACAGATGATGGGGGAGAAACTGATTTGGATTTAGGATGGTATGAAAGATTTTTAGATTTAGAATTGAAACAAAAAAATAATTTAACAACCGGGTTAGTTTACAGAAATGTAATTGAAAAGGAAAGACGAGGCGATTTTTTAGGTCGTTGTGTTCAAATAGTTCCTCATATCACAGATGAAATTAAAAATTGTATAAAATCAGTTGCTAAATCGAATAATACGGAAATAATTTTAACTGAAGTAGGGGGAACAGTTGGAGATATTGAAGGATTACCGTTCCTAGAAGCTATTAGGCAAATGAGAATCGATGAAGGATTTAATAATACCTTATATGTCCATGTGGCATTGGTGCCAGTTTTAGATGTAACTAATGAATTAAAGACTAAGCCATTACAACATAGTGTTAATGAATTAAGAAGGATTGGAATTCAGCCTGATATTATTGTTGCTAGAAGTCCATATATGATTGATATGAAAACTTTAAGAAAAATAGCATTATTCGGAACAATACCTGAGGAAGCAGTTTTTTGTTCGTATAATGCAAAATCAGTTTATCAGGTTCCTCTAATTTTGAATAAACAAGGTATGGGTGAGTACATTTGTCACAGATTAGGTTATGCTTGTTCGGAATCTAATAATCGAGATTGGTTTGATTTTGTAAATTCTGTTATTAAACCTAAATATGAAGTTAATATCGCTTTAGTGGGTAAATATGCAGGTCTATCTGATAGTTACGTTAGCATGAAAGAAGCTTTGACCCATGCAGGCGCTGCAATTGATACTCAGGTTTGTATTGAGTACTTAGAATCCGAGAAATTTGAAAAAAATCCTTCTTGTATTGAAGATCTCTTAAAATATGATGGGATTTTTATTCCGTATGGATTCGGATCTAGAGGAAGTGAAGGAAAAATTGATGCAATAAATTTTTCTAGAAAAAATGATATACCATTTCTAGGTATTTGTTTTGGTTTTCAACTAGCAGTAGTAGAGTTTGCGCGTAATGTATGTGGTCTTAAGAACGCTAATAGTATTGAAATTGCTGAAGATTCACCGCACCCTGTAATTGATATTATGCCCGAACAAAGAAATATAAAATCTAAAGGGGCAACTATGCGTTTGGGTTCACATAAAATAGTATTAAAACCTGAAACTTTAGCACACTCTTTATACAAAACTGAGCAAATATTTGAAAGACATCGCCATAGATTTGAAGTTAATTTAAATTACTTGAATATTCTAAAGGAAAAAGGATTAATTTTTTCTGGAAACAGTGCTGATGGGAGAAGAATGGAAATTTTGGAATTGCCTGATCAATACTTTTTCTTAGCATCGCAATTCCATGGAGAATTTAAGAGTCGACCTGGAAAACCTTCACCTACATACTATGGTTTTATTAAAGCCTGCTTGAGTAAAAAAATGGGTAATGCAAAACCCGTCTTTTCGCAACTTTAGTTTTTTGACGCGGTTATGCTAAATATATGTTGCTTTAAGTTTTTTTGCCTGAATTCTAATTAGGGTTTATATAATTTTTTCATAGCAGGTAGCAGTGATGGTACATTAAATGCTATGTCTAAATATGTGATCATTCCTACAAGTTTGCCCTTATTAGTCACTGGTAAATGTTTGATTTTCCAATCTTGCATTAGTTTTGCTGCTTCTTCTACAGTCTCAGATTGTTCAATTACAACTAATGGATTGGTATAAATTTCTCGGGCAATTTTAGTAGTTGGATCTAAACCTTGAGTTAGCATTCGAACAATTATGTCGCGGGTAGTTATAATTCCAGTTGGAATGCCACTTTGTTCAACCATTACGTAGTTTTTATCATTATAAGACATAGCTTGAACTATTACATCTACAGTCGTATAATTTTCGAATCTTTCAATATCAGTTGACATCAGGTCTTTTACTAGTATTTTACTTGTCATTTAAATTCCTCTAAGGCTATGACAAATAGTATTAGTTATTTATCAATTTTTCTGGTATTTAATTAGAAATTTATGTAGGTTAGAAATTGACAGCATCAATTTTACTTTAAAATCAAAGTTGAAAATTATAAAATGAAAAAATATTGTTTTCTTAATTAATAAATGGATTATGTTATATACTTCCCTTTATTTACATTTAATTTGATATGGGAATATAAATGAGCAAAAATAAACCCTCAATTCAAATTCAAAATATTGTAGCCTCAGTATCCTTAAACCAAAAAATAGATCTTCAAGAGATAGTAGAAAAATTTCCTAAAACTGAATACAATCCAAGTGTTTTTCCTGGGCTAGTTTTTCGTCTTAAAAAACCTAAGACTGCAACTTTAATTTTTGGAACAGGCAAAATGGTATGTACAGGAGCAAAATCTGAAAAGGAATCACGAAATGCGGTTAATAAAGTAGTAAAAGAATTGAAAAAAGAGGGGATTAAAATTAAAGAAAAACCAGTTGTTATTATTCAAAATATTGTGGCTTCTGCAACCTTAGGTGGTGAAATTGACCTTGAGCCATTAGTGTATAAACTTGATCGCATTATGTATGAACCAGAGCAGTTTCCTGGTGCAGTGTTTAGAATGGATGATCCTAAAGTTGTGTTTCTCATTTTTTCTGCTGGAAAATTAGTTTGCGTAGGCGCAAAAAAAGAAGAACAAGTGTACAGAGCTGTTGATAAATTAAAAGGAATTCTTGAAGAAAAAGAGCTAATTTATTATCCAGATTAATAATATTTCTTCATTCGTCTTCTCACTGCAGGGTTTATATTTGTTATTTTTTTAAGTGCCAGTTCAAATGTTTCAGAAGAATCTATTTGTTTTTTGATAAAAACTCCAGTTCTTCCAATTTTTTCTCTTCTCTGCAGAGTATTTGATCTATTCAGGACTATTTGAGTTGAAATTCCTAAGTTTTTAGCAACTTGATTTTCTATATTAATTATACTTTGTTCAATGTGACCTATTTTTGTCGGTTTTATCATCATCAATTTTTTATTAACACCATAAACTCGAAGTTTTGAAAGCAGTTGTTTTAAGCTTAGTTCGCCTCCAAATTTATAGAATTCACGATCTATTTTACTTAAATTCATTAAAGGAAAAGAAACTGTTGTAAAATCATCGATTTCAATATATGCCTTCATTGGATGTTTTGGAGTAGCTTGTATCATATACCGATTTCTGATTTCAATTTCAGATTTTTTTAAAGCTGATTCTAAAAGAAAAGATGATATTACTTCAGGAATAACTATATCTATATCACTATTTTTATCTACGTCCCCTCGAGCAACACTACCATATAAAATGCAATTAAAATTTGATCTTTCCAAAGCTAGAAGTATTTTTTTTGCTTTTCCCCTTAGATTTGAGAGTAATGTCCAGTGCGATTTTTTGTAAATTATTTCCTTCATAAATTGCTTTTCTCATTGGTAAAAACTAAATTATTTCATTATCTTTTATAACATAAAACAATATGGTTTATTTAGGTAATTAATCAGCTAAGAAGCAAAAACGAAAAAAAATGAACTATAAAAATAAAACTAAGATATGTACTTCATGTGAATCTAATCAAGCCTTTTTTGCCAGATCATTTTCTGGAGAATTATTATGTAAAAATTGCTTTTGTAAATCGATTGAATCAAAGGTCAAATCAACTATTAGTAAATATAAGATGTTTAATTACGATGATAAAATCGCATTAGCCCTTTCTGGAGGAAAAGATAGCGTAAATCTTTTACATATTCTTTCCAGAATTCAAAAAAACCAAAAAAAATCATCAATAATTGCTATTATTATTGATGAGGGAATACAAAACTATAGAGATGAAGCATTAGATATTGCTATCTCAAACTGCAAGGATCTTGGGATAGATTACAAGATTACATCTTTTAAGGAAATCTACGGTTTTACACTTGATGAGATTATGCTGAGGAGAGATAATGACAAAAAACAATCTTCCTGTGCCATTTGTGGAATTTTAAGAAGAAAAGCAATCAATTATTCAGCACGATTTGTTAAAGCAAATAAAATTGTAACAGCTCACACTTTGGATGATGAGATTCAAACAATTCTGTTGAATATTTTTAATGGTGATCTCACTAGATTAATAAAAGGGAGTCCTGTAAGTCAAGTTTCAAATTCTTGTTTTGTTCAGAGAGTTAAGCCTTTTTGTGAAATTCTTGAAAAAGAAAGCACTTTATATGCTTATGTAAAAAAAATTAGATTTCAAAACCACCCTTGTCCTTATTCTTCAGAGGCAATGCGCAATGATGTACGATTTATACTTAATTATATGGAAGAAAAACATGCAGGAACTAAATTTACCATATTTAGAACCATTGAAAAAATTAGACCTTCTTTAGAACAAACTAAGAGGAAAAACCGATTTATAGAGTGTAAGATTTGTGGTGAAGCATCTTCTTTTGGAATATGCAAAGCTTGCGAGATTCTATCGGGATTAAATTAATTATTTTTTGTTAAATCCTTTCTTTTCTTTATAATTTTTTAATTTTTTGGATGCTTCATAACTATTTCCCGCTGAAGCTATCCTAATAGCTTTATGAATTTTTATTCGAGCTCCACAATAAGTGCAGCTTTTTGTTTTTTGCTTTTCAATGGCCAAAAGCAAGCCTCCACATTGACTACATTCAATAATTATAATAATTGGTATTGTATTTATCTCCGAAAGATTTTTCCACAAACAAGTAGATAACAGTTAGGGATAAGGGAGAATATTATGAGTTTTGAAAAAAGAGAAATATCAAGACAACAACTACTAGAATTATCTTTAAAATTTTTTAAAAAAGAAGGATACAAGTTAAAAAATGAGAAGGTTATATTAGAAGGGTTCAGTGGAATTCCTAGAAGTTTTGATCTAATTGTTCAAAAAGGAAGAAGAGAGCAAGTAGTATGGATTCGTGATTGGAATCGAACGATTGGTATTAATGTAATCATAGGATTAGATACAGCTTCGGATGATATTGGTCTATCTAACCCAATAATTATTGGTGGAAAATTCAGTGATCATGCTAAATCATACTCAAACAGACGTAAAATAATATTATTAACTAAACAAAAGATGGCCAGAAGTTTGAGCTAAATTACTGTTATTTTTTTTAGGTATTGATCGAGTAGGCCTTTAGTTTCTAGCATTTTTAGCCAATCAATTTTGCCAAATTCACATTTTTTCTTATCAAATAGAATAGCTATTATCCAGTTAACAACTTCGTCAACGGTTAATCCTGTAATGTCTAATTCACATATTTTCGATTCTTCAAGTTTGCAAAGAGATTCGATTAAACATACATCAAGGATTTCAGATTCTAGATTTTCCCAAAGCTTATTATTTCTAAATTCTTTTTTTTCCATAAAATTTTTAAGTTCGATTGGATTCCTGCGTAAAACAAATATTTTTGTTACATACTCTTTTGGTACAACTGAAGCTGCATAATGTCCATCTATTATTAGAATATCTTTATTAACAGAATTCACAATTTCTTTAATTTTTTTTCGCATCTTTTCTTCAGCTATAATTGCAGTTTGTCTTTTTTCGTCAAAGCCAGAAATAAGATTGTTACCTTTAGCAAAAGAAGTCAAGTTGATATAAAAAGCATTTAATCTATCTTTCAATTTTTGGGCTATTGTGGTTTTTCCAACTGAAGGAGTACCCGAAATCAAAATAACAGTTTTTTTCATTATTTTTTAATTAATATTAAGAAATTCTTATTGGTTGCGGAACATTTATTCTTTTTGGGGTTGGCGAATTGGTGCGTGGCTTTCGAGCTTCTAACTAAATAGAAGTTTTGAGGAAACTCCACCCACAAGTAGAATTGTAGCCTTTAAAGGCAAGGTGAGAACCTTGGCAACGGAGCAGAAACGAAACGTCCACTGGCATATAGTAATGATGCATACTAAATTGTTGAGCTTGCTATGTGTGAATCGATGAAACGGCCGTCCTGCAAGTGGAAAGGGCAAACGATCGCTAATGACATTCTACAGGAAGGCGAAGGTAGCCCGCTTAGTTAAATGCCACATAAACAGAAGGTGGGTTATGCCAAGACACCAACCCTCTAATTAAAAATTTTGATAAAAAAAAAGAAAATAAAATTAATTTATTCAACAAAAAGATAAAAATTTGTTTTAATAAAAATGGAAATTTTGCTTTTTCTATCAGTTTTATTAAAAAAATTTTAAGGAGAAACCAATAAAAAAATTGGGGATTTTTTTAGATATATTTTAGCTTAAAATATATCATCAATTATACATTGAACTAATTCAGCTAAGGTAACTGTTGCTTGAGCTACTAAGACGTATTTGTTGTCTGCCAATTCCCTTATGCTGTCTATTCCTAAGGATTTCTTAAGAAGTGCAGCGTCGCCTTCTGAGACTCCGGCTATTGCGCTTGCAGGTTTATCTGCTAGTTCTGCAAAGTCTTTTGATTCAAATTTTTTGTCCAAAACAGCTCCTGAAGCATCAGAAAAAAGTGCTATTGCTTGAGCTAGCAAAACATAATCATTTGAAGCAAGATCTTCAACAGTTTCAATATTAAAAGCTTTTTTTAGATCTTCTGCATCCGCTTCACTTACTCCGCTAATTGCAGAAACAGGCGCTTCTACTAATTCCAAAATGGTTTTATCTTCGTAATCTTTGTCGTAAAATTTGACTATAAAGTTTGATTTTTCTTGTGTCATAAAATCGTCTCCTTTCTTTTTTTATAATTATGCTTGTAAAATAAAATTTGATATATTTATAATTAGCGCAAACAATCGTAACAAAATTATTATTAAATCTTTGAGTCGACTTTTCGGAATTTATCCATTTTAGAGGATCAATACCCTTAACCAGTTAAGAAATTACAACGGAATGTATGATAAAAAAAAATGGGTACTACGCTAAAAGTTGAAAGAATTGATTTTTAACTTTCTTTATGGATTCTAATCTAATCAATTGGATTATTGCTAATTTTAGTTGTTGCCAGTTAATTTTAGATCGTTGAAAATCTATATTATTCTCCAACCAAACCTTTAGCTAAGCTTCCTACTCCTATCATCATTAAAGCTATTGAAAGCAGAACTACTAAAGTTGCTGATGCAAGTCCTGGATACACAATACTTGCTATACCGAATCCGATTATTACTATGCCTATGATAATAAGTAAACCTCTGATCCATCCTGATTGTTGGCTGCTTGCTCCCTGCAGAATTGCACCAAAACCTAAAGACATTATTCCTATTGCTAGAATAAGAATTAATGTTGCTGTACCTAGGCCGGGGTAAATTAGAGCTATGACAGAAAATGCAATTACAATCAAACCCACAATAACGCTAAGCCACCTAATAGCACCCGATTGTTTAGCATCTATAAGACCAACACCAAATAACCAGAATCCCATCATCATAAGCCCAAAGGAGAGAAATACAATAAGCGTTGCTAAGCCAAAACCTGGATAGAAGAGAATGACAAATGCTAAAATTAAAGCTCCAATTCCTAAGATAATTTGCAGAACTCTTTTGCTTGTTGAAGATTTTTGTTCACCCATATAGCTTCCTCCATTCATAATTGTTTTATAATGTTCGTTTTTATTTTATTTTATATATAAGATTTTTGTGAATATTATGAAATTTACAATTTCAACTATTTTTTATGAATAGAAGATGATAATATAATTAGAATAAGTAATTTGGAACAGTCATTTATTATCCTTTTTTATTCTCGGGTTTGCGGGGGCCTTTTTCTACTAATACTGGAGTGTCCATGAAGAGTTTATTTGGAATAAAAGCTATATTGCCTTCTTTTGTTTTTATTACTGTAGTTCTAGTATTTAATTTGATAACTGTTCCTTCAATTATCTGCCATTTGAGTATCGTAATTTTGTCTCCAACCCCAATTTCCTTTTCTGCTTGTACCATTACCCCGGCAACAAGATTTTCAACCCAAGTACTCAATGCAACCCCAATAATTAACGTAAGCAAACCTAAACCTAATACTAAAGTAGATATATCAACACCTAAGATTGATAGTGAAATAAGAAGCCCTATTAGCCATGTAAGCCATTTTATAATTCTTAAAATCCAATCTTTTATGGTTTCTTGAAGAGATGCTTGATTTAAAAGTCTTGATCCAATCCTAACAACAAATCTTGATATTAAATATGTTAAGACTATGACTATTATTGCAAATATTACCTCAGGTAAACTAAAAGTTATCTCATACAAGGTTATCATCACAAATATTCAACGATAATTCATCTCATATAAAAAGATAATCTGAAGACAATAAATCAAGATAATAAATCAAAGATTATAAAGGCTGATGATTAAAAATTCGTTTTATCGCTGATTAAAATTTAAATAATGATTTAATCCAATCTAAATTGATTCTTAAAAAATATAGGGATTAAGATAAATTTGATTATTTTTTATCGTTCATTTTTACCTATTTTTACTTAAGATTTTTTAGCTTGTTCAGCTTTCATCTTTTCTAATTCTGCTTGAGCAGCTGCTGCTTCTGCTTTTGCCTTTTCAGCTTCTTGATTTGCAGCACTAATCGCCCCCGCATCTCGAGCTCTTTGTCTTCTCCTACCTCGTCTCCTTCCTCTTCTTCTCATACCCATTGCCATATCTTCACCTCCAAAAATCCTTTCTGATTTAGTATACAATTACTAAAAAATATAATATATTTGATAGAAATAAAAATCTTTGGAAATTTGATAGTTTATAGAACAAAAAATATAGTATTATTATACTTAAAGAATAAAAGAATGAATTAGATCTTAAAAAGATCCTAGAAAACAAAAATTACAGAACTAAATGAGGGCATATTATGGTCAAATTTATTGAATTTCACCCTGTTTTAATTAACTCTGAGCTTGGAGAGGCCTATACTTGGATTGAATTAAGAAATCAAATTGAGCAAAATCTTCAAACCAAAATATTATTTGATCAATGGAATAAAAAAAAGGTTCTGACCCTAATAGATCCTTATCTAGATAAAAATCAAATAAAAAATTGTCAAATGGATGAGCAATTAGAAATCGTATTTAAAGAAATCAGGGATAATGATAGAATTATCGCAATTAAAAACAAGTGTATGCAAGTTATAGTCCTTGCTATTATCGAGTTTATATATCAGCAAAATTATGTAAAAAAATTAAGATAAGAAAGAAAAAATCAAAAATAAATTCTAGGGATATAAATTAAATTTTTTTTGCAGTAATACCATCTAAGATTAAGATTTTTTCTTGGTTTGTTTTTTTGTGTTTATAACGAAGCTTTAGCCTTGGAGCATATATTATTGTTCGTTCGGTTATTTCAAAAAGTTCCTTTATGATTTTACATAAGTCTTTGGGACGTCTTGCGATTTTGCTTTTAAGAAGATTTACCTCAAAATTTTTTGGAAGTTCTTTTATTTTATATTTCTTTATTACTTTTCTTGGATATTTTGAAGAAGGAGCAGATGGTACTTTCTCAATTACTGCTTTTTTGCCATTTTTGTCCAGAACCATATAAGCTTTATTTTCAATTGTTAGTCTCTCTTCAGCTTTTATGTGTATATATTTTCTTTTTTTATTCAAGTTCATATTTTCTGGTATGAATTTGTTATTTAAAAGAACTATTTCTTTTACTTGTGGTTCAACATTTATGTGATAAGTTCGCTTTCTGTAGTAATCGATAAAATATTTTCCATTAACTATTATAAATGGTTCATAATATATTTCAGAATCCACAAATTGAATTTCATCCGATTTAGGTTTAAAAAACCAATATTTAGTGAAAAGTTGCAATTTTAATTTTTCACCAGAAATTCGGATCATAGCCGGATCAATATTTACCTCATGGACAATTGTTTTTCTCTTCACTAATTTTTCTTTAGGATTTGAATAATTAAGAGATGTAACAATTGGATCAACGCTAACTAATTTTGTCACTCCTAAATTCCTCATTTGATTTCAAAGTTCACTAATTTAATAATAATTATGAATAGGAAAACTGAATCAAAAATAACTTCTAAATTCACAGATAAAGAAATAGGAAATTATTCCATTAATAATATCATAATTTTCTAATAGAAAAAATGAAAATAATCAACTTTTTAATATAAAAAAGGCAAATAAAAAGGGTGGATTATTTTATTTATCATTGCTCTGTAAGAATTAATGTTAGAGTTGATCTCACATTATCTATTGTCCTCAGTTTGTGGGTTACTAATTCTTTTAATTCATCCATAGAATCAGCTTTAATCTTAAGAAGCAAATCATAGACTCCATATGAAATATAAACCTCTGTTACACCTTTAATTTTTTTAGCATCATTTAGAACTTGGTCTTCTGATCCTGAAGAGACATTAAATAACACAAATGCTTGGGGCATCTTTATCAACCAATGGTAGTTATATTAATATTATAAATAAAAGATTCTATTCGAAAATGAGAAAATAAGCAAAAAAGTTAATATTAAATTGATTATTTCAAAAGAAAAGTAAAAAATGCTATCTTGAAGGAAAAAAAAGAAACGGGCAACAATACCTTAATATTAATCAATATGCTGACTAATGAAATTAAATTTGACCTTTAATAAAACAATTAAAAAGTAATATTGTTTAGAATCTGAGATTATGCTCGATTTTTAGATAATTAATAAAAATTAATTTACTCGAGGAGTTAAAAATTTGATATTAAAATTTCATGGTGGTGCTCGGGAAGTAGGAGGATCGTGTGTTGGAGTTGAAACTGAGTGCTGCAAAGTTGCGCTAGATTATGGAGCAAAGATTGATAAAGAAAATCATAGGGATCTACCCAAAGACTTGGATGCCGTAATTGTAAGTCACGCTCATTTAGATCATTCAGGTAGTCTTCTAAAATTATCAAAAAGAAAGCCGGTAATAATTGGCTCTAAGATGACGCAAAAAGTTACGATCGAACTCTTATTAGATATGATTAAAATTCAAAATCAAAAAAATAAAATTTCTAAATTTAACAATCATGACGCTGAGATAATTAGAAGAAATTGGTGGTGTAGAAATTCTACAGCTTTGCCTGGTATGACTATAAGACTTTATCCTGCTGGACATGTAGCAGGAGCAAAGATGATTCATATCCAATCTGATAATAAACAAATAATTTATACTGGCGATTTCTGTGTTCATGGGACTGAAATTCTTGATGGATGTAAAATTGAGCAGCTTCCAAAAAATCCTGATGTTCTAATAACTGAATCAACTTATGGTGGAACAATAAGAGAAAATAGAGATAAGTTAATAGATAGATTTTTTGAAAAAGTTCGAAATGCCATAGATAGAAAAGGGAATGTGTTAATCCCTACTTTTGCCTTTCATAGAAGTCAGGAGATGTGTAAAAGGATAGATCAAGCAATGAAAAAGGGAATCATTCCGAAATACAAAGTTTATACTATCTCAAACTTAGCAAGGAAAATTGAAGGTTTTTTTAATGAGAATAAAGAATATTTTACAAAAGAAATTCAGCAGCAAGAGAAACCATTCAAATACAAAAATGTGAAGCATATTTTTAGATTATCTCAGATCAAAAAACCGGCAATAGTTATTGCCACCTCAGGTTTTGGTCATGCTGGTGCTAGTTTAAACTTATTGGCTAACTGGGCATCTGAACCAAACAATTCTATTATTATTACATCTGGCTATCTTCCTCCAGAAAGCCCATTAAGTCAAGCTAAAGAAAAAAAGGAATTTGAATATAAGGGCGATATTATTAAAACTGAGGCCGATGTTGAACAAATTGAACTATCTGGTCATGCAGACCAAAAGGAATTGATAAAATTTATTGAAGCATTGAAACCTAATAACACAGTTCTGATGCATGGGGAATTAGATCAAGCAGAAATGCTTGCTAGTAAAATTTCACAAATTACTGAAGTTGCCATTCCTGAAAAAGATGAAATATTAGATTTCTAAAAATTCTTTTTATATTATTTGTTTTTTATGGCAAAGTTTATATGAATAATTTTACATATGAATAATTATTCATAATAAAGGATTTTAATTTTGAAAAAACCATTAAATCAAACATGCTACAAATTCTTTTCATGTTTATCTAATCCTACACGAATTGCAACTATAGAAATGTTGTTGGAAAAACCAATGAGTGTAAATGAAATCGCTTTTAAATTAGGAGAAGAACAAAGCATGATTTCTCATAACTTAAAACCTCTGATTGAATGCAATTTTATTACAAGCAATAGAGAGGGAAAAAAAAGAGTCTACTCAATAAATAAAGAAACCATTAATAATTTGCTAAAAATTGTGAAAAATCATGCCGAAAAATATTGTCCAAAAAGTGGCAAATGCATAATCAAGGAGAATTAAAAAAATTGGTAATTAGAAAAATAATAAAAATAGACGACACGCTTTGTAATGGTTGTGGCAAATGTTTGCCAAATTGCGCAGAAGGAGCAATTCAAATTATTAATAAAAAAGCAAAAATAGTCAAAGATTCATATTGTGACGGTCTCGGGGCATGTCTTGGTCATTGTCCTCAAGGAGCACTAAAAATAGTAGTAAGAGAAGCAGATAAATTTGATAAAGAATCTGTCAAATTACATTTAAGAGAAAAAAACAAAAAAGAACATAAAAACCAAAAAACCATAACCCAATGGCCAATTCAATTAAATCTAATATCACCAAACGCAAATTTTTTAAAAAATTCAGATATACTGTTATCAGCTGATTGCGTTCCTGCTACTTATCCAGATTTTCATAAAAAGCTTCTTTCAAAAAATAAAATCCTTCTTGGTTGCCCAAAATTTGATAATCCAATAAACTATGCAAAAAAAATGGAACAAATTATTAAAAATAATAATATTAAAACAATAACAGTTGTTCACATGGAAGTGCCTTGTTGTTCAGGATTAAAATGGATAGCAAAAAAAGCAGTAGAAGAATCCGGTAAGAAAATTTCAATCAAAAACATAATGATAGGAATAAATGGTGAGATTAAATGACGGAAAAAAAAGTAAAAAATCCACAAACATGTCCTGGATTAAAGGATTTTTTAAGACCCACACCTAGTTATGTAAAATGTCATATTTGTAAAAGCGATGTAGAAATTTGGACCGATGAAGATTCTGCAATTTGTGATAATTGTGGTGCAGAATGGAAAAAACCAGATCAGAATGCATCTTGTTTAAGCTATTGTGAATATGCAAACAAATGTAAAGAGATAATAAATGCTCGAAACACCTGAAAAAGAATTTTCACTATCATCCTAGAAAACGAGAAAAGAAAACAATCAAGCGATAAAAATTTGCCGCTAAATTATAAAAAACTATAAAAACTTTTGAAGAATGTAATCAGGTATATAAAAAAATGTAAAAAACCGCTTAATCCTATGATGTCAAAACAATATTTACTAGATGGAAAAAGATAAGAAAAAGATTTAATTGATTTCAATTTCTTGGAATTCAGATTAAAGAGTCATTCTATTTTAAAAACAATCGATAATTTCTTTTTATCTAATCCATCAATTATTTGTATCCAAGATTTTGGCATAGTTTCTCTTTCTTCAGAAGTGAGTTTTCTTAGCGTATAATCATTATTTATAAAAAATGATTGATTACACGAATCACAATTATGATAAGGAAATAATCCTCGTGAACTAAATTTTATTTGTTGGTTAATTCCACAATTAGGACATGGCCTTATTGCAAATTCGCTTTTTTCAGCTTTTTGCTCTTTAATTTCGATATGATTTTCTAATTCTTCCCAAGAATCATACATTCTATGTAAAGATTGATTATTATTCTGCCATAATTCCTTAAAAACATTCATAATCTCTTTTTTTTCATCATTTATGGAGATATTTTTTGGTTGAATAGGCAAATTCGATTCAATCTCCAAAATTAATTACTATTTATTATTATGGTAATTCTTTGATATAAATAATAATAATTGATTTAAAATTCTATTATTTTCTAAAATTTTTTAGTACAGAAGTTTTTTATTTATATCAAAACTAATCTTTATTGGCTACTTATGAAAGCTTATATGAGTTTAACATGTAAAGTAGGCACTTACAATAAAGTTTTAGAAGAATTATTAAAATTAAATATCCCAAAAGGTGATATTTTCTTATTATTTGGTCCAACAGATATTTTAATTCAATTTAAGAATCTTAAATCCATTGAAGAATTTTCGAAAAATTGGTTTACACCTATAAGAATGGTTTGCTGTAAAGATAATTTGATTACTAAAACAATGACATTTATCGTAGTAAAAGAAGGCCCAGCATTTGCAGAAGAACCTTTTGCCTTCATGTTTTTAAATGTAAGGCCTCAACATTTAGAGGCTGCTCAAGAAGCATTACTAAAAATAAAAGCAGTTATCTCATCGGATATCGTTTTTGGTCCATATGATTTAATAACACCGCTTAGAGCAAAAGATCGCGTTGACTTAGAAAGAATAGTCTCTTTAATCCACAAAACTATTCCTGGAATAGAAGGGGTATCAACAACAATTGTAGCCATGTTCAGAGTATAAGAATTTGCAGTTTTATTTTTAATTTAACAATAATTAAAAGTATTTAGCATTTAGCTAAAAGATCAGCAAATTGAGATCTTGTTAATCCCAATCCAGATTCTGCATCAATTCTCTGTATTATTTTTCCTTTATCAAAAAAGATCACTGTAGGTACATTTTCTATTGAGTATTGTTCCCAAAGTGGATTTGAATAATCATCTAATTTTACACATAGAATAATATCAAAAGAGTTTGGATCAACATCTTCTTTATAGATTTTCATAAATCTTCTACAAAAAGGGCACCAAGAAGTATAAAAAAGAGCAAGTACCTTGTCTTGCTTTTTTAGGTGAATTTCAAGATCGTTTTTGGTATTTATTTGAATCAATTTAATTCCCTAAAAAGCGATAAAAATCTAATTCTTAAGGATATCTGTAAATTTCGAAAATAAAACATATACGAGCTGGCCGGAAAAGCGGAATTTAAATTTTATTTTAATATCGGTATCTCAAGTAATTTTGCTAGATCTTCAATTCTTTGTTTTAGTTCAGGTATTTCAGTTTGAAGATTACTTATATTAGTTTTTTTGGTTTCAATTTCATTTATAATTCGTTTTTTTAGAATTATTTCTATATCGAGGAGTTGATTTCTTTCCATCATAAGTTCTGTTTCTTCTTCTGAGAGTTTTTTTAAAATTGACAGCACATTTTTTTCAGTTATTTTGCGATTTTGTGATAACTTTTTGTTTTTATTTTGATATTTAGAAGTTGGATTTTTTATTATTTGTTTTTCACTAGTAATTAATTTATTACAATGAGCATCATTTTGATCGTTGAATATTTCAAACATTTCGGCCACAATTTATATCTAATATATCAATATATAATAATCCCTATTCCGGAATCCGATATAATTCAAAACACGAGACATATAAAAAAGAATTTTATCTCATATCAAAAATTAAGATTAATTCATTAATTTAACATAAAGCCAAGATAAAGATTAACAAGAAAATTCTTTTGAATTTCTTTTTTAGAGTAAAAAATCGTTCTCTTTTAGATCCGAAATATTTATCAAATTTGAATATAATGCTGTGCCAACTAAGACTCCTTTAACACCTAATTTCTCAAGATGTATTAATTCTAAAATATTTCTAATTCCTCCCCCTACAATAATATCTAAATCAAATTCTCTCAAAATTTTTTTTACCAAGATTGTATTAATTCCCTTACTAGTTCCCACTCTTGTTAAATCTAGAACAATTATTTGAGATAAACCAAAATCTCGAATAGAATCTAAAAAAGCTAATGGTCCATTTTGAAATGTTGGATTTAATTTATTTAAAACCTTATTATTGATAAGATCAAGACTTAAAATTATTCTATTTTTTCCAAAAATATTGACAGAGTTCTTAAGGAATTTTAAATGCGTGAGAGTCTCTGTTCCGATAATTATCTTATTTATATCACTATTTAAAAGTTGAATTGCTTGACGTTTATTTGTTATTCCTGCATCAACCATTAAATCAATTTCTGAATTAGCTCTTAGATTTTCAAAAAGATCAAAGTTAATTTGATTTTTCATTATGGAATCTAGATCCGCTATGTATAATTCTTTAAAACCTATTTTTTCAAGCTCATGCACTATGTCTAACGGTTCTAAAGAGGAAAATAATGAACTTTTGAGAGGCTGATATAGCCTTCTTTTACCTCCTTTTGCATGAACAACTTTTCCTTCAAGAATGTCGATTACAGGAATTATTTTCATATCCTTCACAGTTTATGTTGTATAATCTTATCAATAAAAGCTGATTTAATAAGTAATAAATTAATTTATTTTTGAAAAATCTGATTTTAATAATTATTATCCAATCAAAAACTTTAAAGGTATAATTGCTTCGCATCTTTTGTGAATTTAATTGAAATTGCTAATTAGTCCAAGGGATAAAACTGAAGCAATTGAAGCGATACTTGGTGGAGCAAATATTATAGATATTAAGAATCCTGTAGAAGGTTCACTTGGAGCTAATTTTCCATGGATTATTAAAGAGGTGGTAGATATTGTTCCAAAAAATGTTGAAACAAGCTGTACAATTGGTGAGATGCCAAAGCTTCCAGGCTCCATTAGTTTAGCAGCAAGAGGAGCCGCTAGCCTTGGTGTAAATTACATTAAAGCAGGACTTGCTGGATTAAAAAAAATTGAAGATGCAATATATTTAATGACTAATATAGTCAAAGCGGCAAAAAATTATAATCCAAAAATTAAAGTTGTAATTACAGGATATGCAGATGCAGAAAAAATAGGCTCAATCGATCCAAATCTTGTTCCCATAATTGCATCTAATATCTCAGCTGATGTAGCAATGATAGATACAGCTTTAAAAAATGGAAAAGCATTATTTGATTTATTAGATAAAAACCAAATTGAGAATTTTATTAACTCAGCACATAAATTAAGATTAAAAGCTGCTTTAGCGGGATCCATAAAAATAAGTGATTTAGAAAAAGTTCAATCATTAGAACCTGATATATTAGGAATAAGAGGCGCAGCATGCACGAATAATAACAGATTATATGGTAAAATCACAAAGGAAAAAGTGAAAAAAATAGCTAATACTTTAGAATATTATCAAAACAATTTATCCAATTTAAAGAAATAAGGGCTAATGTGTATATTATTTAGATTTCAATTTTAATTAAATTTAATCATATTTTGGTTTGGAATAAAATAAGGCTGTTTGAATTGAAAATATTAGTATATGAATACTTTACTGGAGGAGGATTATATAATCTTCCTCTCTTCTCAAGCGTATTGTCTGAGGCACTAGGAATGTTAAAGAATCTTATAAGCGATTTTAAATTTGCCGGACACTTAGTAACAACAATTCTTGATTCAAGATTAAATAAAAGTATATCCGTACAGATTGAAGCTGATGAAATAATTCCTATTTTTAGCTTGAAGGAATTAGAAAGCATAATTGATAAGGTTTCTCTAAAAATAGATGCTGCTTATATTATTGCACCTGAAACAGATGAAATATTGCAGGATATATTAAAAATAATTAAAAATTCAGGAATAATTTCACTGAATTGCAGTTGTCTTGGGATTAATAGAGTCTATGATAAATCTTCGTTATATGAATTTTTAAAAAATAATAAAGTGCAAGTACCTGAATCTTTAGGATTTTCGATACTTGATAAATTATCTGATATAAAAGAAAGGGTTCGTAAGAATTTTAGCTACCCAATAGTTATTAAACCAATGAAAGGAGCGGGTTGTGAAGGTATTAGTATTGTTCAAAATGAACAAGAATTAAAACGGGCAATATCAAAAATCAGAAATTCCTCAAATATTAAGTATTTTCTTATTCAGAATTTTGTTAAAGGTATTGATGCGAGTATTAATCTGTTGTCAAATGGACATGAAGCTGTAGCTTTAAGTTTGAATAAGCAAAACATAAGGATTGCTGGACCTGATAGTTATTCTGAATATTTAGGCGGAATTGTTCCTCTAGATTCACCTTTTAAAAATCAAGCATTTGAAATATCAGAAAATATTGTTTCATCAATTAAGGGATTAATAGGATATATTGGAATTGATCTTATTATTACTAATAATGAGGTTGTAGTTATAGAGATTAATCCTCGATTAACAACTTCCTATATTGGATTAAGAAAAGTAATTAATTTGAATTTAGGTCAAAGCCTAATTGATTGTGTCTTTAAAAAAAATATTCCAAATGAAATAAGCCTAAAAGGATATATCTTTTTTACAAAAATTAATTCGCCTCATGTTATTAATTTTTTAGTAAATAATCATCAAATTTTTGAGATACTATCGCCGTCTATAAAAATATCAGGCTATAAGACTACATGTCCAATAGTAGCTATAAAAAGTAAGACTAAAAGATGCTTTGATAGAAAATTGGTTAATTTTAATAGCAACGTAGGAAATTTTATTGGAGGAATCAAATTCTGAAAACAATTATTGGTTGGGATATTGGTGGAGCTAACATAAAAGTCTCAGCAATTAAATTAAAAGGTAATGAAATAGATTCGATAAGAATTATTATAGAACATTTTCCTATTTGGAAAAAGCCAGAGAAACTACCAAAAATTCTATGTGAAATTAAAAATAGGATTTATTCAAAAAAACCTGAGTCTATGTCATTAACCATGACAGGGGAATTATCTGATGTTTTTAGAAACAAAAAAGAAGGCGTGAATTATATTCTTGATTCAGCCTCTCAAGCATTTAATAATTATGATTATTCTGTTCTAAATACTAGATCAAAATTAATATCGGTTGATGAAGCAAAAGCAAATCCCATAGAAGTTGCAGGTGCAAATTGGGTTGCTACAGGTTGGTTAATTTCAAAGAAAATAAGAAACTGCGTGGTAATAGATATTGGAAGTACAAGCACAAGCATCATTCCGATAATGAAGGGAAAAATTGCAGCTCTGGGCAAAACTGATTTTGAAAAATTAATTGTTGGAGAATTAGTCTACACTGGTGTTTTAAGAACAAATGTTGCTGCAATTGTAAATGAGGTTCCTATCAAAGGAGCAAAAGTTGGCATTTCATCAGAATTTTTTTCTCAATCTGGTGACATACATCTAATATTGGGGAATATTAGCTATGAAGATTATTTGACTGAAACACCAGATAATCGAGGAAAAAATTTGATTAATGCTACTAAAAGATTAGCAAGAGTTATTTGTGCAGATCTTGAAGATCTTAAAAAGTCTGAAATTATACGCATAGCTAGGTATATTTACGAAAAGCAAATTGATCAAATTATGACGGGATTAGAAAAGGTATATTCTCGCTTGGATCCAAATAATAAAAGGGAAATTCCAGTAATAACAACTGGTATTGGGAAAAAGTTTCTAGCAAAGAAAGCTGCAAAACAGCTAAATATTAAAAAAATTGTTGATATCAATAAAATAATTGATAATTTTACTTTTATGGCTACTCCTGCTGTAGGGGTTGCAATTATGCAAGCACATAAATTATTAGGAAGAAATGTTATTTGGAAGCATTAATAAAAATTGGCGGAAGTCTGATCAGGACTCCAAAGTCTTTAAGAAGTTTATGTAAAAAAATTGCAGAAATTAGAAAAGAAAGCAAAATTTGTTTAGTACCAGGTGGAAGCATCTTTGCTGATGCTGTAAGAGAAGTGGATAGAGAGTATAAATTAAACAATAAATCGTCTCATAATATGGCAATTTTAGCAATGGATCAATATGGATTTATACTACAAGATCTAATTCCAAATTCAATTATTTTTGATCAGCCTGAAGACTATAAGAAAGTATTAAACAAACAAAAAATACCAATATTCTTACCAGCTCAATATTTTTTAAAAAATGATCCTTTAGAAAATTCATGGAATATTACTTCTGATTCAATAGCAATACATATTGCGAAACAACTTAAAATAAATCAGGTAATTAAAGTAACAGACGTAGATGGAATATTTGATATAGATCCTAAAAAGAGTTCTACGGCAAAACTTTATGAAAAAATTTCAGCAAAAGAACTAGTGAATTTAGACAATATAACTTGCATTGATAAAGAGTTAGGCAGGTTTCTTCTATTTTCTAATATAAGTTGTGCTATTGTGAACGGCCATTATCCGAAAAGAGTAATAAATATTCTTAAAAATAAACCAACAATTTGCACTTTAATCACCTAATTCATCGTAAATTCTGCTTAATTTTATTTTCAATTTATGAAATAGTTTTTTTGAGAAGGAATATATGTGTGTTATAAAATTGAAATATTGAAGATGTACAAATTGGATAATCGAAAAAATATCTTCCTATCAATTTTAATCATATTAGCTTTAATTTTCATTGGAGCAGGTTTATACCTCCAGAATAGTCCAAGAACATTATATCCTGGTGAAATCCTTGAATATGAAGGACAAGATCTTTCTTCTATAAATGATTTTAGAGAAAATTCAATTCAAGGACCTCAAGAGATTAATGTTTCATCATATAGATTGACTATAACAGGCCTTGTTAATGAAACAAAAGAATACACATATGAAGTTATATTGAATAGTTTTCAAAAATATCGCAAGGTTACAACTCTGCATTGCATTGAAGGATGGTCTGTAAAGATTTTATGGGAAGGTTTTATGCTGGAGGAAATATTAGACACTGCTAGAGTGCAGCCAGAAAGTGTTATTGTTATCTTTCGGGCTTATGATGGTTATTCTACTTCTCTTCCACTTGAATATATTGAAAATGAGAATATACTGCTGGCGTATAAGATGAATGATATTGTGCTTCCGCCTGAAAGAGGATTTCCTTTTCAATTAGTTGCTGAAAGCAAATATGGCTACAAATGGATAAAATGGATTACTGAGATTGAGTTATCAGCAGACACAGACTATAGAGGATATTGGGAATCAAGAGGCTATTCAAATGATGCGAGTATATAGAATATTATACATAGACTAGTTAGCTAGATGAATTTTTATATATTTTATCTATTTAATAAGAGAAAATCTAACCATAAGGTTAAAGAATAAGAGTAATAATTCATAATTATAAAATAGTAAAAGCTTAATTGATTTAATTTATAACAAAAATATTGTTATGCTGATTAAACTCACTTAGAAACTAATTTCACATAAATGGAGGTCACAATCACGGGAGCATCCCAAACATTTACAATAAAGTATATTACGCAAGCTAAATTTGAAATTGATGGTGTTGTTGAAAAACCAGATGTAATAGGAGCAGTTTTTGGTCAAACTGAAGGACTTTTTGGGCCAGAGCTGGATCTTAGAGAGTTACAAAAAACAGGACGAATTGGCCGAATAGAAATTAATCTGCAATCAAGAAATGATAAGACTTCTGGAACTATAATAATACCTACTAGTATGGATCGAGTTTCAACTGCATTAATTGCTGCAAGTATTGAAAGCATCAATCGTGTAGGTCCCTGTTCAGCAAAGGTTAGACTTGAAAAAATCGAAGACATTAGAGAGGCTAGAAGAAAAGAAATTATTAATCGAGCTAAAGAGATCCTGCATAAATGGAATATTGAATCTATGCCTTCAGTAGATCAAGTTTACAAGCAAGTCTCAAACACTATGAAAATTGGAAAAGTTGGAAAATATGGACCAGAAAATCTGCCTGCAGGACCTAGACTTGAAAGTTCAAATGAAATTTACATTGTGGAAGGAAGAGCAGATATTATAAATTTGATGCGGTGTGGTATATCGAATACTGTGGCTATAGAAGGCGCTAAAATCCCTGAATCTATAAAGAGACTTACTAAAGAAAAAGAAGCTACTGCCCTTTTAGACGGTGATAGGGGAGGGGATTTGATTCTGAAGGAACTCAGGCAAGTAGCGTCAATAAAATATGTGGGTAGAGCCCCTCGAGGAAAAGAAATTGAGGAGTGCAATTGTAAAGAAATAAATAAAGCGATAGCAGAAAAAGTTCCAATTAATAAACAACAAAAATCTAAAAATTCATTTATTAAACCTGAAATTCCGTCAGAAATATTGAAAGTTGCAAAAGAGCTGGAGGGAACACTTGAGGCAGTTCTGTTAGATGAAAAATTTGAAACAATTGAAAGGTTGCCTGTAAGTGAACTAGCTAAAGAGTTGGAAAAAACAAAAGGTATTAAATGTATAGTTTTTGATGGAATAATTACACAGAGAATTGTGGATATAGCAGCTGAAAAAAATATTGAAAGAATTGTTGCATCAAGAATTTCAGAAGCAGTAAAACCAGTTCTAAATGTAGAATTAAATACAATCTAAAATAACTAGAATGAGAAAATTTTTATTAAAATTTTATTTGTTGAATTAATTTTTATTGAAAATACAAAGTGCACAATTTTTTATTACAATACATGAATAGTTTCTTTTGAATAACAAGTAAATAACTTTAGATTATAGCATTATTTTATTTCAAAAATTTTTTTAGGAAAGTTCTGATCATTAAATAATAAAGTTATTTTTTGAAATTTTATTGTTTAAATTGAATAGGTAAACATCCAAGCTCTCTATGAATTGAATTTTCTTAGATGTTAAAGCCATTAATTTTTTCCAATATGTAAGGTTACACTTAATTTTGTGATATTCTAAATTTTTTTGAAGATATCTAGTGCCCTGCTTTCCTCTTTTATCAAAATCCAATAATAAAATAGTATTTGATGATTTGATCTTTTTTATCTCTGAAATAACATTCAGAAAGGATTTTCCTTTGGTTTTTGTAGTTATAATAATTCCTTTTATGCCTAATCTTCTAAGTGTTTTGATGTCCTTTTTTCCTTCAACAACTATTGGAATACCACTTTTTGATTCTTCAGCTAATAGCTCTAATATAGTAGTAAGTTGTTCTTTTTTGTCTTGGAGTCGAGTAGACAAACTAAAATTACCTTGTTATTTTTGCATTTTTTATTATTTTCAAGCAGTCTTTTGCGTCTTTATTTACAGAAAAATATTTTCTAACGGGTTCTAGAATATCTGTTAAACATGTTGCTACTGCGGATTTCAAGTCTTGAGGATGCAATTTTCCTTGAATATAACTTTTTTTGAGTTCTGAAAAATCATTAAATTCTAAAGATCCACCGAATTTTTGCGGTCTATTAATAATAAATACTTCTTTTTCTCGAAAGATTATATGTTTACAGATGTCAATTACTGGGTTAAATTCAATTATTCTCTCTGGGCAAAATGCTCTATTGATTTTTTTCTGGATTTCTTTTGGAGAATCATAGATATAAATACAGGTTTCAGGTTTGCTTTTTGACATTTTTGCTGAAGATAGGGCTTCTTTTCTTTGATCTTTGGGTATAGGCCATATTTTAGGTTTTTCAAGACCTTGAAGAAGATGATGATGAATGCAAATTGGCTTATATTTTCCGATTTTTTCACCAATTTCACGCGCTACAACATTGGCTTTTCTTTGATCCATTCCAAGTTGACAAATTCTTACATTCATATGAAATATATCAGCAACTTGCATAGGTGTATAAAGAAAGTCAGATACATATCTAGCCTCAGTTTCTTTTCTTCCAGCAATCTCAAGTGTACGAGTGGTTCGAGCAATGGTTAGATTTTTAGCAATTTTTACTGTTTTGGCCCAATAACTAAGATCGTTATATTCTTCATCAGAGTAAATGAATTGTATTTTATCAACTGAAACTCCAAGGGCTATCCATGAGTGACGAAATAATTCTGCAGCTTTCCGAATTAATATTAAATCTCCACTAAGCTTATTGTTTAGCCAAGCATGCCAAGTTGCTAAAAATGCTTTAAATCGCAAGCCAGCTTCAGCGAAATCTTTCATTTTATAAGCGCAAACAACACCTGTTCCTAAATGTACTAAGCCCGAGGGTTCCCATCCATTATATGCTATAGGATGATCTTCGACTTCTAATATTTCTCTTAATCCTGTGGGAGTTAGAACTTCTTCAGTGGGAGGTCTGCAAATTAATTCAATTTTTCTTTCTATATCCAAACTATTGCCAGCCTAAAGTCTTTCTGAAATCATATAGTGTTGTTTAACTTAAAAATTTAGTTTTAATAATTCTTTTTTTCAATGCGGGTTTTTGTTTCCCATGTAACCTAACACTTAGCTTCACTGCAGAGCGATACGCTCTTCTGGGCTAAGCTCTCTCAGCATGGGATATTGACCCGCGTCCACTGTGTCCCATGTTTGGGTAAACCTGCAATCACAAGCAAAGTAAGATTTCACGCTTACTATCTTCAATTAGGTCCGTCGGCATGGTTTTACCAGAGGACAAGAATAACAAATAAACTAAACAAATTAAATTTTACTATTTAAAATTCAAATCAATATAAAAATATTCTTAATTAATAAAAGGGGCCGAGACTGGGATTCGAACCCAGGCGATAGGCT